>Ga0256407_10000956_pt1 | contig 65134 bp, 53 predicted proteins | sample RumenRJG_04DNA_FD_193489 | JGI IMG/M metagenome (GOLD analysis project Ga0256407, IMG submission 193489) | Bovine rumen microbial communities from Lethbridge, Alberta, Canada - RJG_04 | ecosystem: Host-associated > Mammals > Digestive system > Stomach > Rumen | place: Canada: Alberta... | reverse complement strand
TACTTACAAGTATCTCACAGAGCAGGGCATCGAGTGTAAGGAAGTGTTCTGGCCATCTGAGGAGAAGCAGCCACAGGCTCTTGACATGCTCCGCAACAAGGAGATTGACATGGTTGTGAACATTCCGAAGAACCACTCTGTAAGTGAGCTTAGCAACGGCTACAAGATCCGTCGTGCCGCTATCGACCTCAACGTGCCGTTGCTCACCAACTCACGCCTTGCGTCTGCGTTCATCCATGCATTCTGCACCATGAGCCTTGATGATATCAACATCAGGTCTTGGCAGGAGTATTAAGATAGTTCATAGTGCATAGTTCATAGTTTATAGTTTATAGTGCATAGTGCATAGTTCATAGTTAACGCTCGACAACCAACTATGAACTATGAATTATGAACTATGAACTCTAATAAAGCTATTGCCGCTTATGAAGGTTCTCTATGAGCCATTCATAAGCGGCAATTTTGTGTGTATTAACTAAACACAAAAGAAAAGATTTTTCCCAGATTTTTCTAAAGATTTTATTTTGATTTCTGAAGGAGCTTGCGACTGAAATTCCTTCAAATTTTCCTTCTGATATTTTATTGTTGATTTTCTTTTGATTTTTCTTTTAGATTTTAAAATCCAACATAAAAATCTTGATAAAATCTATCATAAAATATTTGGAGGAAGAAATAAATTCATTTCGCTCGTTCCTCGCTCAGAAATCATGAGAAAATCAGATATTAAAATCTTGGTGAAAATCTGAATAGCATAATTCCCCGAATTTCTGTTATTTCTGCAAATTTCCGTGGAAAAATGCGATTATTTCAAAAAAAAATCGTACTTTTGCAGTCAGACTAACATAAAATAATTAATTTTAAATCTAAAAAATGAAACAATTCAACGATCCTGATTTCCTTCTCGAAAACGAGACTGCGAAAGACCTGTATCACAATCATGCTGAGAAGATGCCTATCATCGACTATCACTGTCACCTCAGCCCACAGATGGTTGCAGAGAACAAGAAGTTTGATTCCATCGCTCAGATATGGCTCATGGGCGACCACTACAAGTGGCGTGCTATGCGCTCTAACGGCATCGCAGAGAAGTTCTGCACAGGCAAGGACACTTCCGACTGGGAGAAGTTCGAGAAATGGGCAGAAACCGTTCCTTACACATTCCGCAACCCTCTCTATCACTGGACTCACCTCGAGCTCAAGACCGCTTTCGGCATAGAGAAGCGCCTGAACCCGGAGACTGCCCGCGAGATCTTCGACAACTGTAACGAGCAGATAAAGAATGACCCTAAGTTCTGTCCTCGTGGCATGATGGAGCACTACAACGTAAAGGTTGTATGTACTACCGACGACCCAGCCGATTCTCTTGAGTGGCACAAGATCGTGAAGGATGATCCAACGGCAAAGACACGTATGCTCCCTACATGGCGCCCTGATGCTGCCATGAACATCGAGGCTCCTACATGGGCTGCCTACATCAAGAAGCTCTCTGCTGTCAGCGAGACAGAAATCTGCTGTTTCGCATCTCTCAACGCTGCACTCCAGAAGCGTCACGACTTCTTCGCATCAATGGGCTGTAAGCTCTCTGACCACGGTATTGAGGAGTTCTATGACGAGCCATACACAGAGGCTGAGATCAATGCTATCATGAAGAAGGCTCTCGCTGGTGAGGCTATCACAAAGCAGGAGGAGCGTAAGTACAAGCACGCTTATATGTACGAGCAGGGCAAGATGGACTATGCTTCTGGTTGGACACAGCAGTACCACTATGGTGCTATCCGCAACAACAACTCAAAGATGTTCGCACAGCTCGGTCCTGATACTGGTTTCGACTCAATCGGTGAGTTCAACACAGCCAAGGCCATGTCACATTTCCTTGACGAACTCAACTCTAACGGCACGCTCGCAAAGACAATCCTCTACAACCTCAACCCATGTGCCAACGAGGTTATCGCAACTATGCTTGGTAACTTCCAGGATGGTAGCGTAGCTGGTAAGATACAGTTCGGTTCTGGTTGGTGGTTCCTTGACCAGAAGGATGGTATGGAGAAGCAGATGAACGCCCTCTCTGTGCTCGGTCTTCTCAGCCGTTTCGTAGGTATGCTGACCGACTCACGCTCATTCCTCTCATATCCACGCCACGAGTATTTCCGTCGCACACTCTGTAACCTCGTAGGTAAGGACATCGAGAATGGTCTCATCCCATTCACTGGCTATGAGGAGAAGCGTGTCCGCCAGATGATTGAGGACATCAGCTACAACAACGCGAAGAACTACTTCCAGTTCTAATCAATAATAATTAACGTGAGTTCGGAAGCGGATTTATCTGATTTATCTGAGAAAATCGCGGAATTCTTACTGCGCTAGCTATCAGATAAATCAGATAAATCCGCTTCCTTTTTTTTCGTCGAGCTCAGGTTAATTTACTGAATATAATTTACTTTCAGTCAAAGGCGCAAGCCTTCCTTTCAGACACATCAGATACATCCGTTTCTTTTTTTTGATACGCTGACACTAAAATCCTTATTGTTACTTGTTACTTGTTACCGAGATGCAAGGCTCATCAAGCTAAAGCAAGTCCCTTCGACCGCCGACCTCTTTCGGCTATTCCAAACTTCCGAAAGTTAAAATCCTATAATATTACGCCAAAAAATATTAGGGTTATGAAAAAATAATGTATCTTTGTAGGTGAATTAAGGTTATTAACTAAATTAGTATTTTACTAACAAAAGAAAATGAAAAGAAATCTTCTAACATCGTTGCTTGCACTATGCGCTATAGCAGGTCAGGCACAAAATTCAAACTCGGTATCTCCTGATTCCGTTATCATTGAAGGTATCGCAAAAAACATGCCTGATGGCACACGCTTTATGGTTTTACAGGAGGGCGTACAGGCAATGCAGGAAACCATTGTCAAAGATGAAAAATTCCGTATCGTCATTTCCCAAAAGGAGAAAGAATCAATCCTTCGTCTTGTACAATCTGGTCCTACTCTCGAAATATACACAGAACCAGGAAAGAAGATAAAGGTTATCGGTGACGATGCGCATTCTGTTAATTATTGGAATGTAGAAAGTGACAACTTTGACCAGAAGGAAGATAATGCCTATAATCAGTTCATTAAGGAAAAGTTACCCGACTTTTATGAGGCAGACAACAAATGGAATTTGTTGAACGCAATGCTAACCGAGAAGTCCATGAAAGGAACGATAACACAGGAGGACAAGGACAAGGTTATGCCAGAGGCTCGGGCTGCATACCAAAAAAGCGAGGAATTGAGAAAAGAAAAATACAATGCTGCTATACTGGATTTCATGGCAAGTAGACCATTCAGTAAGCGAATGATCACTGAGATATGGATGATATCTATTTATGACCATACCCCTGCAATCGTGGAAAAAGCACGTGAGATATTCAAGAAATTCCCACAGGAAGCCATGAATCATCGACTTGTAGTAGAAACAAAGGCGAAGCTATATGCCGAAAGAGCGAAAGTCGGAGAACAAATGAAGGACTTCACTCTCTATGATCGTGAGCTTAAAGCACATCAGCTAAGTGAATTCAAGGGAAAATATACCATATTGGAGTTCACCTTCTATGGCTGTGGTGGTTGCGTATTCATAAAGCCATACCTTGAGGAATTCTACAAGCGCAATAAAGACAAGGCAGAGGTCATTGCAATATATAATGACACGAAAGAGAACTGGATGAAGGAAGGACAAGAACACAAGGTAAGCTATCAGGAATGGAGTGACCCAGAACGTGCTTCAGAGCCTGTTGCGGCCTATGACGTGAATGCATTCCCTACCTTTGTTGTCATTGATCCTAACGGTAAGATTCTTGACATCGCCCCTGGTTCTGCAGGTTTATTCAAGGTTTTAGAGCATATTCCTGATGCAGAATTAGAAAAGAAGCTAAAAGAGGCACACAATTCATAAGTCAGTATTTTGCGTTGAACACTCACACGCAATATAACATAAAGTTCAGGTGTTGCCAAGATGGAAACACCTTCGCCCTTTCCTTGCTTAATATCAGCTATAAGATTGGGTCTGACAATAAAACAAAAGGGGAACGGATTTATCCGCTTCCCTTTTTTCGTTAATTAATCCCTTAATATCATAGGGTGGCTCTCATTGTCACAATTAAGAACTATGAATTGTGAACTATGCACTATGACTATGAACTATGCATTATGCACTATTATAGGGTATTACTAAAAAATACTGAACTACTGAACCACTGAACCATATCCCCCATAGGGGGAGGAAATTCGTGTATATGAATCTGTACGAAAAATTTGGTGTTTTGTTGTTGATATTCAGTTAGTTACGGGCTTTTGGAAATTTTATTTTTCGAATTCTCGGAAAATATTTGGTCGTTACGAAGCAATTGTGTAACTTTGCACCCAGATAAGTGAAGAACGAAGAGTGAAGAGTGAAGAATGCAGGTCACGTCTTTCCGATCAAAGGCCACGAGAGGGAAGAAGTGAAGAATGCAGGTCACACTTTCCGATCAAAGGCCACGAGAGGAAAGAAGTGAGTAGCGAAGAGGGAAGGATGCCATTCGGTGCACGGCCAGCACCAAAGGGTCTAACTCAAATTCTTAACTCTAAACTTTTCACTCTTAGCTTAGCTTCGCTACTCCTTCGCTTCAAATTCGCTTCAAATTCGCTTCAAATCCGAAGCCTAGGATGCCCCCATTGGGGAAGATAGTTCTGCAGGCTATTGAGCATCATTTGGGAGAGGTTGTGGAGGTAGCGACCTGCTATAGCCTAAAATCATATCAGTAAATTAATTAGTTCTATAAGTTCAGAATTGCCTGGAAGGCAATACTATGAGTAACCGAGGTGCATACTCGACGAAGGAGAGGATGCCCTCGGATAGAGAACTACCACCATCCCCTACCAGCCTGGAAGGCTGTACCTGATTGGCTTTTACACATAACTTTTCGCGATGTACTGCCCTCCAGGCAGTAGAAGGATTATGGAGCTTAAACCCCGCACATCCTCGTTTCACTCGTATGTACGGGGTTACTCATAGTGTTGCCTTCCAGGCAATTCCAAACTCCCGAAAATCAAATAAGAGATTATTCGCTTATGCTCATTCAACTAAAGCAAGTCTTAATATTATTAATCTCTTAATCTCTACCATTTCGTCGCATTTTTGGTTCAGTGGTTCAGTAGTTCAGTATTTTTTAGTAACACCATCCATGAGAAATTAAGGAATTAAGAAATTTGGGGAATAAATGTGAGTGCAAAGGAAATGGTAAAAAATGCAAAGTATATATGGGCGAATAACACTAATTTTGCACTCAAAAATTAGAAACGTGCGCCTGCCTTGAGGACAGACACGCACTATTTTTTCGTGCGAGGTACTTTGTACGTTGCATCCGATAAAAAATAACTAAAGCTCGGTATATTCAAAATATGAAAAAACTACTGACCATATCCGTCATTGTATTGTTTCAACTGCTTTCCGCTAATGCTGCAAAGCCGTTGCCTCGTCAGCAACTCATTGACCGCATGGCGAAGATACAGCAGAAAGGCTATATGTACGGTCATCAGGACGATCCGTTCTATGGCATCACGTGGGAATGGGATAATGACCGTTCTGATACATACGAGCTTGTAGGCGACTACCCCGGTGTGATGGGCTTTGACCTCGGCGGTATTGAGATGGGTGATGCGAAGAACCTCGACTCTGTGCCTTTCACTCGCATTCGTCAGGAGATCATACGTCAGCATGAGCGTGGTGGAATAGTGACAATCTCATGGCATCCTCGTAATCCGTTGCTCGGTACTACTGCTTGGATTGAGAAGGATATCAAGGCATACGAAGAGGCTGTTGCAGCCTTGAAGAAGATAGGACGTGAGGATCTTGTTTCGCAGGTGGATGATCCAAGGCATACGGTGAAGTCTATCCTTCCTGGTGGCAAGATGGCAGACAAGTATCAGTTGTGGCTTAAACGCATATCAGATTTCCTCTTGACACTAAAGGATAAGAAAGGTAATCAGGTGCCTGTAATCTTCCGTCCTTGGCATGAGAACAACGGCAACTGGTTCTGGTGGGGACAGGCAAACTGTTCGGATGCAGAGTTCCATGCCCTTTGGAATCTCACGCAGGACTACATTAATCAATTGAATGTTTCTGCTAACACCCAACACCCATCACCCAACACCCTAAAAGACTACATCGTATGGTCTTATTCCCCTAACCTTCAGGGTAACTGGACGGAGGAGAAATGGATGGTACGTTACCCTGGTGATGATCGTGTGGATCTGATAGGAGAGGATGCATATCAATGGGGTAGTGAGGCAGATTTCAAGGCTGGGCTTGATGCAGACCTGACGCTTATCACCAAGATTGCGAAGGAGCACGGAAAGCTCATTGCAATGACGGAGTGCGGTTATCAGAACTCTCCCGATGCTACATGGTGGCAACGTGTCTTCAAGCCTGTAATAGAGAAATATCCTGTTTGCTACTTCCTTCCTTGGCGCAACTATACAAAGGAGCATTTCGGGGCTTCAAAGGATGCCAAGACTGCTAATGACTTCAAGGAGTGGGCAAAGGGAAAGAAGCTTCTGTTTGTGAAGGATATAAAGAAGTAAAAAGCCTAATTACGAATTACCTATTTACTATTTGACTATTTACTATGTACTATTTATGTACTATTTCTTATCGCGGTGGGCATTGACTATTTGCGATTGGCGAAAATAGTAAATCAACCAAATAGTAAATAAATAGTACATAGTAAATTCGTAAATCGTAAATGTATTAAACAGGTAATTTGTTATATGGTATTTCTAATCAATTTCGAGAATAAATAAAATTAATATGGAAAAAAATAATAATGTGCCCCCTGTAAACAATAATACATTTGAAAAAAACTCCCCCTTGGGGGGCGGGGGGGCTTTTGCTCGTAAAGTTGCTACTCTCCGTGCTCGCCACGAGGAGTTTCTTGCCCGCCCTAATGTAAAGAAGGAGTGGGGAAATGGTATATATGATAAGTATGAGTACCCTGTTGTGACCGCAGAGCACACACCACTTGAGTGGCGATATGACTTTTGCGAAAAGGATAACCCATATCTCATGCAGCGCATCATGATGAATGCAACGTTCAATAGTGGTGCGATAAAGTGGAACGGCAAGTATCTGCTTGTGGTTCGTGTAGAGGGTGCTGACCGTAAGAGCTTCTTTGCCGTAGCAGAGTCACCTAACGGTATTGATAACTTCCGTTTCTGGGAAGAGCCAATAACAATGCCGGAGGATGTCGTTCCTGCTACAAACGTATATGATATGCGCTTGACGGCACATGAGGATGGTTGGATTTATGGCGTGTTCTGTGCAGAGCGTCATGATGACTCGCAGCTGGGGGACCTTAGTGCTGCAACTGCAACGGCAGGTATTGCCCGTACAAAGGATCTGAAGACATGGTATCGTCTGCCTGACCTCAAGGCAAAGTCACAGCAGCGTAACGTGGTGCTGCATCCAGAGTTCGTAGATGGCAAGTACGCATTCTATACTCGTCCGCAGGATGGCTTTATCGACACAGGCTCTGGTGGCGGAATTGGTTGGGCACTCGTTGATGATATTGAGAATGCCGAGGTAAAGGAAGAGAAGATAATCAATGCCCGTCACTATCACACCATAACGGAGGTGAAGAATGGTGAGGGACCACATCCTATCAAGACAAAGGAGGGATGGCTTCATCTGGCTCATGGTGTTCGTGCCTGTGCTTCAGGACTTCGTTATGTGCTCTATCTCTATATGACGAGTCTCGAAGACCCTACAAAGGTTATTGCAGAGCCGGGTGGATATTTCCTTGTTCCGCAGGGTGAGGAATACATCGGTGATGTGATGAACGTGACATTTGCCAATGGCTGGATAGCAGACGAGGATGGCAAGGTTTTCATCTACTATGCTTCTTCCGACACTCGTATGCACGTCGCAACCTCTACTATCGACAAGCTTATCGACTATTGCAAGAACACTCCAGAGGATGGATTGTTTACCGCAAGTTCGGTGGAGAAGATAAAGGAGCTTGTTAAGAAGAATAAATTAAATAAATAAAATGAAAAATAATAAAATGATAAAATGCTAACTTGTATTTTTCATTATTCATTTTTCATTTATAAATTTTATAATATATGGATACACTAAAGGAAAAAATCGGCTATGCTCTTGGTGATGCGGCTGCCGGAGGTATCACATGGAAGATAATGTCAATTGCCTTCCCATTGTTTTTCACTAACGTATTCGGACTCACGTTTGCCGATACGGCAGCGTTGATGCTTATCGCTCGTATGTTCGACGTTGTAACCGACCCTATCATGGGTTCTCTTGCTGACCGCACGCAGACACGTTGGGGCACGTATCGTCCTTGGCTCATCTTTGGAGCAATACCTTACGGACTCGTCTTTGCCCTCCTGCTCTTCACACCAGACTTTGGCATCACGGCAAAGCGTGTATGGGCATACGGATTCTATATCCTCATGATGGCGATGTACACCCTCGTGAACGTGCCTTACGGTTCTCTCCTTGGTGTTATGACCGACGATGACAACGAGCGTAACCAGTTCTCTTCATTCCGCATGGTGGGAGCATACGCTATGGGCTTCATCACATTGTTCATCTTCCCTTACCTTCAGAAGATGGTGGGAGGCACAGAGCAGCATCAGTATGCCGTGCTTGGAGCAGCCTTTGGATTGATAGCCTGTCTTATGACGATGGCTTGCGGTCTGCTGACAAAGGAGCGTATCAAGCCAAAGCGTGCCGAGAGTTTCTCTTTCAGCCAGTTTGGCGACCTGTTCAAGAACAAGCCTTGGTGCTATATTACTCTCGTTGCCGTATGCACCAATTTCTTCAACGGATTCCGCTATGCCGTAGCAGGATATATGTTCACATACTGTCTTGGCGGTGACATCACGATGGGAAGCCTTATCATCAACTTCACCGTATTTATGGGAATAGGTGAGGCTACATGTATGATATTCGGAGGTTTGTCACCTGCATTCACCAAGTGGATTGGTTCAAAGCGCATGGCATTCGTATGGGCATCAGTAATCTGTTTCGTGACCTCCGTGCTCTATTTCTTCATCCCAATGGATAGTGCATATATCTGGTTGTTGATAACCGTTTCTATCCTTACATCAGTAGGCGCAGGACTCTATTCTCCTCTGCTATGGTCTATGTATGCCGATGTTGCCGACTTTGCAACAGAGAAGTTCGGAGCATCATCTACAGGTCTCATCTTCTCTTCTGGTACAATGGCACAGAAGTTTGGTGGTGCTATCTCAGGTTCGCTCATCGCAATGCTTCTCGGCATCGCAGGACTTGTTTCTACCACCGATGAGGTTACTGGTGTTACTACTGTTACCGTTACCGATGAGGAATCCGTAAAGACAATGGTATGGGCACTCTTCTCAATCTTCCCTGCTATCATGGCTGCTTTGATGGGCATCCTTGCGTTTAAGTTCCCATTGAAGAAATAAGACAAAGAAACTAACTAATAAAAACTATGAAGAAACCTATTTTTACCCTTGCCCTTGCGCTTTGCGTAGCAGGGGCTTCGGCACAGCTAACCACTAACAATGGTCAGCAATATCTGCTAAACCAGTCGCTGGATATGAGCCAGCAGTTCTTTGATATGTCGAACACTTACTTCACGGCAGATAGCCTTGCTGCATTCGATAAGGCTACTGGTGTGGGTAAGATAAAGTGGGCGCGTCAGCAACTCCATGCCCGTCAGGCTTTCAATGCCAACGGACAATGGATTATCCCTCTTGAGAACCTTGACTTCCCTGGTCCTGCATACGACCAGAGTCCTGAGTTGCAGTTCACCGTAGAGCCTGTAAATAGCCGTACCGTGCGCGTGCGTCTCTATACCTCTCCTATAATTCCGAAGGATAATTATGACGATGAGGTGATGCTTGTAAAGAAACCAGCCGATGGTCGTGCGCAATGGAATGTTTCTGAAACCGACAAGGCTATCGTCTATAAGAGTTCCGAGGGTAGCATCGAGATACAGAAGTACCCTTGGCGACTTGTCATCAAGGATAAGAACGGTAAGGAACTGACACATACCCGTGCCCTTTCTGATAATGACTCCACTCAGGTTAAAACGCATCCTCTCATGTGGATGAAGCGTGGCGTGGATAACAGTCGTGCCATCGAACCTGTATTCTCTCTTGCTCCAGGCGAGAAAATATACGGATGCGGTGAGGCTCCAAGCGGACTCAATCACGCAGGTCAGAAGCTCAATCTCTTCGTAACCGATACTCAGGGACCTGAAACCCCTGATATGTATAAGCCAATCCCATTCTTCTTCTCTAACCGTGGCTATGGCATTTTCATGCACACCGCAGCCCCTGTTACTGTTGATTTCGGATGCTCATACATCGGCTCAACACAGCTCTTCATGGGCGATGAGAATGCCGACCTCTTCATTATGCTCGGTTCTCCGAAGGAGATACTCAACGAATACACCGACCTTGTTGGTAAGCCTACGCTTCCACCGCTTTGGTCATTCGGTACATGGATGTCGCGTATCTCTTACTTCACCGAGGCAGAAGGACGTAGCGTAGCCAAGAAACTGCGTGACAATAAGATTCCGTCAGATGTTATCCATTTCGATACTGGTTGGTTCGAGGTTGACTGGCAATGCGACTATCAGTTTTCGAAGAAGAACTTCAAGGACCCAGTTAAGATGCTGAAGGACCTCAAGGCTGATGGTTTCCATACCTGTCTGTGGCAGTTGCCATATTTTACTCCGAAGAATCGCTACTTCAACGAACTCGTGGAGAAGGGTATGGCTGTGAAGAGTCCTAACGGTCAGTTGCCTTTCGAGGATGCCGTTCTCGACTTCACCAACCCTCAGACCCGTCAGTGGTACACCGAGAAACTTCAGGGCTTGATTAAGCAGGGCGTTTCTGTTATCAAGGTAGATTTCGGTGAGGGTGCACCTCTTAATAATGGTATATACAGCAACGGCCGTACTGGTTTCTATGAGCATAACCTCTATCCTGTTCGCTATAATAAGACTGCATACGAGGCTATTGATGGTGCCAACAACGAAGGCATTATCTGGGCACGCTCTGCATGGGCTGGTTCTCAGCGTTATCCTCTTCATTGGGGAGGTGATGCCTGCACAACTAACACAGGACTTCTCGGAACCGTGCGTGCAGGACTCTCATTCGGACTTTCGGGCTTCTCTTTCTGGAGCAATGACATAGGTGGTTTCGTAACAAAGTCACCAGAAGAACTGTATCGTCGTTGGTTGCCATACGGCTTCTTCACTTCCCATTCACGTATTCATGGTGTGGAGACAGAGCCTTGGCTCTATACCGACGGACAGTCAGACTACTCAAAGGGACAGGAGTTCATGGATTTCTTCCGTCAGTCGGCTGAGATGAAGTATAAGCTCATGCCTTATATCTATGCACAGGCAAAGCTCTGTACCGAGCAGGGATTGCCAATGCAACGTGCTCTCTTGCTTGAATATCCTGATGACCCAGGTGCTTGGCTCGTAGAGGATGAGTATATGTTCGGTAGTCAGATGCTTGTTGCCCCAATGCTTGAGGCTGGCACAACCCGCACCGTATATCTACCAGGCGACGAGCCTTGGATTGACTATCAGACTGGCAAGACATATCAGCCAGGATGGCGTAAGATTGATGTTCCGCAATGGAAGGCTACTGGTGACCAGATGCCTATCGTGGTGCTTGTAAGGAATGGCTCTGCTATCCCTCATGTTGCCCTTGCACAGCGCACCGACCAGATTGACTGGAAGAACATCGAATGGAAGACATATTCTGCCAATGGCGGTGCTACTACGGGCTATCTCTATCGTCCTGGTGATACCAAGGTGGAAGTTGTCAACAAATAGGATTTTTCTTTATGTTTTGGGATTTAAATAGACTGGGCGTGACACTGCTGATTGCGATTGGCTGTGTCACCCCTACATTTTCACAGAAGCCGTCCTTTTCACAGAAGCCGTCCTTGGCTTCTGCGCAGTATTCATGGGCAAGTGTCCCTGTCGTAGGTGGTGGTTTTGTCGATGGTATTATCTGCCATCCTACGGTTGAAGGACTTCGTTATTGCCGTACAGACATGGGCGGTGCCTACCGTTGGGATAACGAGCAGAAACGATGGATACAACTTCTCGACTGGGTTCCAGAGGCTGATTCTAATCTGCAAGGTGTTGAGTCAATAGCACTCGACCTAAGGCATCCAGAGCGTGTCTATATGGCTTGCGGAACATACACCACCCTCCAAGGCTCTATCCTCCGTTCCGATGACTATGGCAAGACCTTCCAACGCACCGACGTTCCTATTCTCATGGGTGGCAATGAAGGAGGTCGTGGCAATGGTGAGCGTATGATGGTTGACCCTATGAATAGCGACATCATCTACTTCGGAACTCGACTCGATGGTCTTTGGCGTTCCACCGACCGTGGTGTCAACTGGGAGAAAGTAACTGCCTTCCCTGATATTAAGGAAAAATTTGACCCTCGCGACCGTGGCGGATGGATGGGCATAAATGGATGTGGCATAAATGGTGTGCTCTTCGTTAGCGATGCCAAGGCTGATGCTGACAAGAATGCTACACAGACCATCTACGTTACCTGTTCTCAGCGTGAATATGAGAATCTCTTCGTAAGCAAGGATGGTGGCAATACATGGAGTCCAGTATCTAATCAGCCTATCGGCTTGCGACCAACCCATATGTCGCTTGCTTCTGATGGTTGGCTGTATATCACATACGCCGATACCCCAGGTCCTTCAAATATGACCGATGGTGCAGTTTGGAAATACAACACCTTCAACGGTAAGTGGCAGGATATTACTCCTCTCCGACTTGGCGATAACGGCAAGGCAGGCTTTGGCTATGCCGCCGTATGTGTTGACCCACGCAATGCAAAGCATGTTGTCGTTACTACCCATTGTCTTTGGGGAAAAGGAGGAAACCATACCGATGAGATATTCCGCTCTACTGATGCGGGAAAGTCATGGAAGGCTATCTATAAGCATGGCTATGAGGATGACAACTCCCTTGCTCCATATACCAAGGTGGCACCGCTCCATTGGATGTTCGACATAGAGATTGACCCATTCAATTCCGACCATGCCATCTTCACTACTGGCTTTGGAGGTTGGGAGACATTCAATCTCAGCAACGTGGAGCGCAAGAATGCCAAGGTAAAGTGGCAGATAATGTCAACTGGCATAGAGGAAACCGTGCCTCTTGAACTCTATTGTCCTCCTTCTGGTGCTCATCTTCTCACAGGAGTGGGCGATTACGGAGGCTTCACCTACTACGACCTCACCAAGCCTGTTGCTACTGGTGCCAATCACGACCCTTCATTCGGCAATACTGACGGCGTATGTGGCGCATGGCATAAGCCTGAACTAATGCTTCGATGCGGAAACATCTTCAACCACCTCACCAAGGATGCCCCAATCTCTTATTCTGAGGATGGAGGAAAGTCGTGGGTGGCTTGCAAGAATGTGCCTGGTGACATCAAGGCTGGAGAGAAGGGTGAGCCTGAGCATGGTCATGTGGCTATGTCGGCTGACGGCACCACATGGGTATGGACTCCTGAGCGTAAACTTCCTGCCTATACCACCGACAAGGGCAATACATGGACTACATGTCAAGGCTTGCCTGAGAATATCAAGGTCATTGCCGATAAGGAGAACGACCTCCTTTTCTATGCTGTGGATGTAAGAAAACAGGTGCTGTATGTCAGTACCGATGGTGCACGCACTTTTAAGCAGTATGCACTCTCCCTTCACCTCATGACACATTCTACCGATGCTCGTACTGGTGAGAACCGTGGTGATATGCGAGGCGGACAGGACCGTGTGTATAGCATCCCTGGGCATACCGCCCAACTATGGCTTGCCTGCTACGACGGTCTTTATTTCCTCGACCTATCCTCTGTCCTCTCTTCTTCTGAAACAAGTCTGAAACCTATCCAGAAGAGCCATGTGCGCCTTATAACAGCCTTCGGTCTTGGTAAGGCAATATCAGGCTCCGACTATCCATCCCTCTATCTCATAGGAGTGGTTAATGGTCAGTATGGCATCTTCCGTTCCACTGACAATGCCCAGTCATGGCTCCGCATCAACGATGATGAGCATCAGTTTGGTAAGTTGCTCCACATCGCAGGAGATATGCAGGACTTCGGCAGGGTATATATCGGAACGCATGGAAGAGGCACTATCATGGGCTGTGAAAAAATTATAAAATGAAAAATAATAAAATTATAAAATACGGATTACCATTTTTTATGGTATTAGTGTAACTTGTATTTTTCATTATTCATTGTTCATTTTTCATTTATAATATGAATATATCTGAATTACGCTCAGAAATGCTCTCTTGCATTGAGCAAAACATCCTCCCGTTCTGGATTCGCTTTCAGGATGAGGAGAACGAAGGCTTCTACGGCAGAATGACAGGTGACGGAATCCTCGATAAGGAGGCAAGCAAAGGCGGAATCCTCAATGCCCGAATCCTGTGGAGTTTCTCTGCCTCATATCGTGTGCTTGGCAAGCCTGAATATCTCGCTATGGCTACCCGTGCCAAGGACTATATCCTTGAGCACTTCCTCGACCCTGTGTATGGTGGTACCTATTGGGAACTGGATTACAAGGGTAATCCTATCGACACAAAGAAGCAGTTCTATGCCCTCGGCTTCATGCTCTATGGCATGAGCGAATATGTTCGTGCTCTTCGTCAGCGTCCTGATGCCTCTGTGAGTGAGAGTGATATACAGAAGGTGCTCGCTGTATGTATCAATCTCTTTACCTGTATTGAGGAACATTCCCTTGATGAGGTATATAATGGCTACATTGAGGCTTGCACCCGTGAGTGGGGCGAGATTGCCGATATGCGCCTCTCTGAACTTGATGCCAACTACCCGAAGAGTCAGAACACGCACCTGCATATCATCGAGCCGTATGCTAACTTCTACCGAGTTTTGAGTGAAGAGTTAAGAGTGAAGAGTGAAGAGATGGGAGTGGATAGGGAATGGCTATCAAAATTAGATTCTTCGTTCTTCGTTCTTCGTTCTTCACTTTATAATCTCATCGACATCTTCTGCGATAAAATCCTGAACCCTGACACCCATCACCTTGACTTGTTCTTCGAAATGGATTGGACTCGCGGTGCGGGGTGGCTCGAAAGTTATGGTCACGATATTGAGTGCTCTTGGCTCTTGCACGAGGCTGCGCTCGTTCTTGGTGACAAGGAGGTGTTGGCAAAGGTAGAGCTTATCGTGCAGTTGGTTGCCAAGGCTTCAGAGAAGGGTCTCAATCCTGACGGCTCTATGACGCACGAGGCTAATCTTGATACTGGCTATGTGGATGCCGACCGCCACTGGTGGGTACAGGCTGAAACCGTTGTCGGCTTCTATAACATCTACCAGCACTTCGGTGATGAGGAGGCTCTTCAGAAGGCTCTCCGCTGTTGGCAGTATATCAAGGATAACCTCATTGACCACGACCTTGGCGAATGGTACTGGAGCCGTGACCCAGAGCGCAACATCAACCGCAAGGATGACCACGCAGGCTTCTGGAAATGCCCTTACCATAATTCACGAATGTGCCTGGAATTAATAGAAAGAATAAATTAAACTTACGGCCAAGTTTGGCCGTAATAACAGCAACAACGGCCGTATTTGGCCGTCTCATCAATATTAATATGAAGATAAATACATTAATATGAAGATAAATACTATAAAAAAACTCCCCCTTGGGGGGCTGGGGGGCTTGCTCCTCTTCTGCTTGCCTCTACATGCCGAGAAGGTGTCCCTCAACACCCCTCACAACTCCTTCGTCATCGACCTCGACAAAGGCGCAGAGCCTCAGTTCCTCTACTATGGTCCTTCCATCGGAAATGCCGACATCGCTAACCTCCAGAAGTTGAAAGATGACAACTGGACGCGCTCCGAACTCTATCCCGCCTATGGTGCTACCCACACCATGAACGAGATTTGCCTTGCTATGCGTCATGCTGACGGAAACCTATCCACCAATCTCGTCATTGACGATTACAGCATCAAGCCTCACACCGAGAAGGCTCCTAACGGCGAGTCGCGCTCTGGGCAGTTGCTTACCATCACCCTAAAAGATGCCCTCTACGCAACCACCGTGCATCTCTATTATCTTGCCTACAACGACCTCGATATGCTTGAGTCATGGACCGACATCACAAACGGTGAGAAGAAGACCGTGACCCTCACGCAGTTCTATAACCCTCTCCTGCCTATCCGTCGTGGCAACGTGCACGTCACCCATTTCCATGGCTCTTGGGCAAGTGAGGCACAACTCATAGAAGAACCTCTCAACACAGGTCTGTTCGAGATTAAGAACAAGGACGGACTCCGCAATGCCACCTCTGACCGCAACGAGGTGATGCTCTCTCTCGATGGTCCTGCCCGTGAGAATAACGGTGATGTGATTGGTGCCGTCCTCTCTTACAGCGGAAACTTCCGTGTCACTATTGATACCGACGAAACCGACTACCACCAGTACTTTGCAGGTATCAATCCCGACAACTCCGAATATCACCTCAAGAAGGGTGAGACCTTCACCACTCCTCGCTCTGCCTATACCTATTCCGTTTCTGGAACCAATGGTGTGAGCCAGACATTCCACTCATGGGCGCGTAAGTATATGCTTCGTCATGCAGATAAGGAACGTATGATTCTGCTCAATTCATGGGAGGGTGTGTATTTCGACATCAACCATGAAGGTATGAATCAGATGATGCACGATATTGCAAGCATGGGCGGTGAACTCTTCGTTATGGATGACGGCTGGTTTGGCAATAAGTACCGCCGTATCACCGACAACGCTGCGCTTGGTGATTGGGTTGTAGATACTCAGAAACTGCCTGAAGGCATAGAGCGATTGCTGTCTGATGCAAAGAAGAATGGTGTGAAGTTTGGTATATGGATTGAGCCTGAAATGGCTAACACCACCTCAGAACTCTACGAACAGCATCCCGATTGGATTATCAAGGCTCCTGGTCGTGAGCCTGTGCAGGGTAGGGGTGGCACTCAGGTAGTGCTCGACCTATCAAATCCGAAAGTTCAGGATTATGTATACTCAATCGTTGATAATCTCCTTACGAAATATCCTGAGATAGCCTACATCAAATGGGATGCCAATGCCCCTGTGATGAATCATGGTAGTCAGTATCTCTCAATGGCTGACCAGAGCCACCTTTATATTGAGTATCATCGTGGTTTGATAAATGTATGCGAGCGTGTTCGTGCCAAGTATCCTGACGTGGTTATTCAGGACTGTGCCAGTGGTGGCGGACGTGCCAACTATGGTCTCTTGCCTTACTTTGACGAGTTCTGGGTTAGTGATAACACCGATGCCTTGCAGAGGGTGTACATGCAATGGGGAACGAGTTATTTCTTCCCTGCAATAGCGATGGCAAGCCATATCTCTGCTGTGCCAAATCATGCCGTATATCGCACCACATCGTTGAAGTTCCGTTGTGATGTGGCTATGAGTGGTCGTCTTGGAATGGAGATTCAGCCAAAGAATATGACTGATGATGAGAAGGCTTTCTGCCGTCAGGTAATCACGGATTATAAGAAGATTCGTCCTGTCATTCAGTTTGGCGACCTCTTCCGCCTTCATTCCCCATACGCAGGTGATAACCTTGCATCCGAGATGTATGTATCAAGCGATAAGCAGAATGCCGTATTCTTTTGGTGGAAACTCGAAACCTTCAAGAATCAGCACCTCCCTCGTGTCCGCATGGCAGGTCTTGAAGCCAATCGTATGTATCGCATTCACGAACTCAACCGCATCGACGATACCCATCTCTCTTGTGAGGGCAAGACATACAGCGGAGCATATCTCATGCAGACTGGTCTCGAAATGCCTGTATCGCATAATGTGGATTACAGCAAGCGCAACGATTGGTCAAGCCGAGTGCTCACGCTGACTGCGGAGTAAAAAATGAAGGGCCAAAATTGGCCCTTCTCCCCCTATATATCGAAAGAGGGCCGTATTTGGCCCTCCCCATGTAGCAAGGATACGGCCAAATACGGCCGTATCTTTGTGTTTAGAGGCTGTCATTACCGCTGCCTCCGCCATTGTTACCACCGTTACCGTTGTTACTGTTACCTGTATCGGTGCTCTCGTCAGGGGAGAGGAACACACTCTGAGTCTGACCATAGCTTGATGCTGCCAAGTTGAATGCCATATCCCCTTGATGTTGGTTGAGGATAGTATCATTTACGGCTACGAGAGACTGTGAGCTTACAAGAGTCTTGCCGTTGCTCTTGCGTGAGTGTACCCAAGCGAAAGCGCCAACGAAGCTTGAGCCATAGTGACCGAGCATAGAGTCCTGACCATAGAAGCCTGCACGACCTGCTACATCCCAAAGGAGGGAGGTGTTGGCTGCATCAAGCACCACCTTGCTTGCATTGAACTGACAGTATGGTATGTTGGTCTCGCTGTTGTTTTTCTGAGTAATCTCGAAGAAAGAGATTTGGTCGCCGTACTTGTAATCAGCATTGTTCTGAACAACCGCCTGAGAGAACTCGGCTACGGTTGTGCTTGCACCGATGGTGAGAGAGCCAAGGTAAATGTCAGTAGCAGAGGCATTTCCTGTTCCTGTGACTACGATTGAAGGGAGAGAACCCTGAGTAATCTGATAGGCGCAAGCCACACAACCACCGCCTGCTCGTTGCTGTTTAGTGAGATATACGGCTGGCTTCTGCATATTTATACATACAAACATGTTGTAGTCAGAGCATCCCGCAGGTCTGTTTTCGAACCCGTTGTTCAGTAAAGGTCTGATACCGCGATACATCTGCACGATGTTGGTGAACCTCATCCTTGTCCTCATCTGCGCCTCAGAGCGAGGGTTGCTGATTGCGGTTATCTTCTGTGATACCACTGTCTGCCCGTTCACCTGCTTGAAGGTTAAATCACCGATTGAGCCTTCCATCTTCTTCAAAAGTCCATTAAATGTTGCCATTTTCTTTTTAATTTTAATTAGTTAGTGTTTTCAATGGCCATATATGGCCATTGTTTTGCCTCCATGCTTCCCTCATTCTTCCCCTCCGGAATGGGCTTCACAAGGGCTTTGCTTGGGCTTTATATATAAATATCTTCGTTTTCAAAAAAATGTCGGGAATCCGCAATTTTTTTCATTTTTTCAAAGAAAATGAAAAAATAATGACTATCCACCCCTGTTCGCCCTTAAATATATATTCTTGGTAACAGTAACAAAGGTAACAATGTAAATGTGAAGGCTCATCCCATATTTTGCCTAAAGTATATGTGTAATTATTTGTCATAAGAAAATTTAATATAATATATTTATATATTATATTAAAAATCAATTCTCTATCTATCATCAATGTTTCTCTCTCCATCTTTTGCTTCTGTATCCTTATTGTTACCGTTACTGTTACCGCTCCGAATGTAAAATTTATCTGGCATTTTCTTGGTGGAACGGGGAAAAAACAGTAACTTTGCAGAAAGTTAGCTTAAACAAAATAAATAAGATATATGAATAAAACAGCAAGTGAATGCATCAGAGAGATAGCAGGTTATGTGGATGTGATTTTTAATCGTCCAGATTATGCGTCAATGAGGAGTAGGGCAGGCTTATTGCGTTTAATGATAGGATTGACAGACATATATTATCAGATTGACACCTTAAATAATTATATATTAATTGACCCTAACACATGGAGTGGGGATTTGGGAGACGCACTTGTAGAACTGAATGGTAAATTAGATGATAAGTTTTTTTACCTGTCAAAAATAAGAGATAGAGGTTTTGAAGATTATTATGCAGGTTCTGGTGGTGGAAGAGCGTTAACGCACGAATATCCTATTTACGATAATTTCCCTGATATCTCTCAAAATCCTGAGATACACAAAATAAATGAGGTTGTTTCATCTATAAACATGGTGGATTGTTGTGAGCATATATATATTCTATTAGAAAAAATCAGAGACTATCTGCATGATATTCGCAGACGTGATATAGATAAAGCATTCTTAGGAACAGCTTATAGTCTTACGGATGAAGAGAAATCAAAACTAACTGCTACACTTGGGAGAATAAAAAAAAGATGTTTTTTGGATTGTGGGCATGATTATTCCGAGAGGTATGCGGAAAATTTGCTTTCTGAAGAGCAAAAATCACAACTTCAGATATTGAAGGAAATGCAAAACGAAGCAATAGAAAAGATAAAGGAAGATGAACATTTCAAAAGCATTTTCTTAGCAAATCTTGACAAAGATTCTCGTGATATAGACATTTTCTCTATTTTTTGTCGTCTATATATGACCTCTGATTGGAAGCCATTCCTTGAAGCTTGCATCAAGTTTAGGTGGTGCGATGAGCGGATTGCAGAGCAGAGCAAGGAGGATGATGAACTGATAAAAAAGGCGCAAGAGATAGCGCCAAGATTTATAGATGGTGGAATGGAGAAGGCTCTGGCTTTTTTTAAAGATGTAGAGGGTAAGAGTAATGATTATATTACTTCCTTGATAAGAGAAAAAATGGCTAACAGAGAGATTTCTGATGCTCATGGTGTAATATCAGACCTTTACAAGGCTCTTAATGGTTTAGGTCTGTATAAAGCGGGGAGTGAAAACTTCAGACAGCAGATTAATAACAAGAAATAAAAAGGGATATTCTTCATTGTTGAGGAATCAGTACTTTAGGGTACCGATTCCTCTTTTTTGTTCCTAAAACTTGGATACTCACTTGGATGTGACTTGGAAATACTTGTAAATACTTGTGTGTTAGTGATTTATGTGAAATTATTCTCGTTGCTGTCACTATTTATCTATAACTTTGCACTCGGAAATCGAAACAAATCGGTTTCTACCTCAACTCCTGCGAGGTAAGAAGTGTAGGGGAAAAAGAAATATTAAAACAATGACAAATAAAATCATTGAAAGAGACACAGTTCTCACTCCACAGGTGGAGACATCTTCAGAATTTATTAATGCTGATGCAAATCAGCAAGTGTCAGATTTTCAGAATGAGGAGAAAATGAAAGCAAAAGATTTTTTTTCTGATTTTGTAGATAATTATATAAAGGTAATAATCTGCAAGGAGATAATAGAAATCGAGGGGTATATCTCTATGCGTGACTTGGTTGCATTGCCAACGTGCAAGAAGAAAGGGATAGAGCTTGCATGGCACTTCCTTGATTTGATGGATACTGGTGATAGTCACTTGAAAATTAAGACAGTGCCTATCCCACCACTCAATAACGCTGTAAAAATCAGGATGGTACTGCCCAAAGGTTTTGATGCAAGTCAGTATTTGTCGGTTGATTTGTTCAAAGCATTTGAGTCGTGGTTTCTTGTCCCAATGGGGGATATCTTAAACATTTGGTTATAAATTTTAATATAATAAAGAATGAAAAAAGTTTTCTTAAAGAAAGACAACTATGTTGTCGAAGGAAATGTGGCAGAGACCTATTTCCATGTTTTAAATTATTTGCTTAGTGATGCAAAACAGAGTGACTCGGTATTACGTTCCTTGATTCGTAATATGAAAGATAGGCATTTTTACAGAGATAAGCTTGAGAAGCATGTAAAAGTCAGTGAAGAATTGCAAGACATGGTCTGGATATTAGAGAATATGCCAATAGAAAGATTTGTGTATGAATGCATAGAACCCTATTTTGATAATCATAATGATATCAAATATTAGGTGGAATATATTACGCCCCTCAGAGCCACATAAGGCTCTGGGGAGATTTGAGAAAATTAATTTTATTCAATTAAGAAAATGAAGAATATTTTTCAATTTGCCTTTGTCCCATCAATAGTGGGCAAGGCACAGGTAATGACAAAGGAGTTGTTCGAAAGTGTTATCAACAGTCGTGATGTTTGGAGGATTGTTCAGCAGATACGAGCGACAAAAGACAAGGATGAGCGTGCTAAATTGAAGAAAAAGTTGACGGCTATCTGCTGGCACGCATGGTTTGATGATGGTGTCAGAAAGAACAGTCATGCTCACGCTTCAGGTCTGGTGATGATTGACCTCGACCACATTGACAATCCTCGCGAGGTGTATGCGGGAATTGAGGAGAAAGCAAAGGCTATGGGATTGGTCTGTGCTCATGTTACTCCAAGCGGAGAGGGACTAAGGCTGGTGTTCGTCATTCCCGAAGGGATGGGAATAGTGAAGTCACAGCAGTACTTTGCCAAGGCTCTCAACCTCACTAATGTGGATGAATGCACCAAGGACCTTGCAAGGCTCAGTTTCCTCGTTCCACAGGAGGATTGGCTCTTCATAGACTGGGATGTGCTTTTCGGCGATAAGGAGCCTCCGCGCTTCGATATTGACATCCGCCTTATTGGGCAGAAAGAGGAAGTCCCTGATACTCAGAAAAGCCATGAACCGGGCCCGGTTCAAGAAGCAGAGGGGATGCCTGCGGGGATTGATGATAGGCAATATCCCGACTGTTACAAGGGGATTCCTATCATCGATATTATCTCTGCATACGAGCAGAGCAAGGGTGGTGCTCCTATTCCAGAGCCTGGCAATGGCAGGAATATTTTCTACTATAACATGGCATTGACATTGAGGGGTATTTTCGACAATGACCCTCAGTGGGTGTTCAAGGCATTGCCTACATACGGCATGGAAGTTCAGGAAAGGTGGAACACGGCGCAGTCGGCTTGTAGTTATCCGTTCAAGGGACTGACGAAGGAGGCCAAGACTATCATTGAGAAATTGTCGGGCGGTAACGGTAACGCAGTAACAATGGAGGCTGTGGCAAAGTATTGGTGGGAGGCAGATGAGGCTCCGAGGATGCCGAAGAAGTTGCCTGACAGTATGTATCTGTTGATAAAGAATGTGCCAAAGGTGTGCAGGTGTGCGGTTGCTTCGAGTGTTTTTTCTTCGCTTGGTGTATATCTCAGTCAGGTGACGATAGTGCAGAGCGATAATCGTGCTTTAGAGCCGTGTTTCATCACTGTGCTCATCGCTGACAGTGGTGATGGCAAGGGTTCGGTGGATGATGTGCATAAGATTATTCTCGAACCTATTGATGAGGAGGATATGAAGGCTATCGTCGAGAGGGCTGAATGGGCAGAAAAGTGCAAGACTCTCGGTTCGAATGAGCAGAAGCCTGAAGAGCCGAAAGTGTGCAAGCAGAACATCGGCTATGATGCTACGTCTGCATCGTTGGCTAAGTTGCTTGACTGGGCGAATAAGGCAGGTGGTAAGGTGCTGTTCGTGAAGGCGAATGAGTTTGACTCTTGTAAAAAACTTGATGGTGGCAAGGCTCTGGATATAATCCGTAATTGTTTTGACCATGAAATGCTGAAGACCGAGCGCGCCAATCCTGAGAAAGGTGCTGTGGTAATATCGGCTCCGTGGAGAATAAACTTCATGATAAGTTCTACTCCTGGGCAGGCTTGCGACAATCTTGGGTTGAAGAATATGGTGAACGGGTGTCTCGGTCGTTTGGATGTCTGCACCATTCAGCAGAATGACCCGACTGCGGGGTTCAAGTATGGCAGATACTATAATGACTACAGGGCAAAGGTTAGGAAGATGACTGACATTCTTTTGCAGACAAAGGGCGAATTGGAGTGCAAGGAGGCTCTTAAGTGCGCGGATGGCTTAATGCGTGAATCGAAGGAGTACTATGCCCAGACAGGCAACAAGCACGTACTGAAACTGATGCACAGAGCCATTACCATAGCCTTGTGGAAGGGTGTCATACTGTGGTTGCTGAATGGCAAGAAATGGACTCGCGAGATTTCGGATTTCATGACATGGGCATTCCGCTACAACATGTGGTGCAAGTTGTATTATTTCGGTACAATGCTGGATAAGGCTGTGAAGCAGGAGAATGGTGTAGGTCATCGTTCAAAGAAGGGTAGTATCATTGACTTTTGTCCTGATAGGTTCACCTTCGAGCAGTATGTTGAGGCTCGCAAGAAGTTTGACGCGAATATGCCAACAGACGAAAAGACTTGCAGGAACCACCTCAAGGTGCTTAAGAACAGAAACGAAGTTATGGATGAGGGCAATGGACTCTACCGCAAGCTCAACAAGGCTTCGTAACGGTAACAGGTAACACGGTAACAGTGGTAACAAGCGGTTACTTGGTGGGGAAAAAGAGAAAGTTCAGACCGATTTTGGCCTGAACCTTCTTTTTTCTTTTTATACTTTACTCAATCTTCCCGAACTTGCGGACAGGGATTGGGGCATCACCACGAGTAGCCTTTGAGTTATAGTAGTAGTCGTAGTAATATCCATTACCATAGCCATCGTAGTCGGAATATTCGTCGTAGTCATCGCGAGTCTTTACGAGGTCGAACTCGGTGTTGGTGTTTACGCCATCACGGAACCAACCTGTGAAGTGCTTGCCGTTGAGGTGATAATCGTAAATCTCGATTGTTGTTTTGCCACTTCTTTCGCGGAAAGTGATGAATATGGTCTTGTTGCGAACCTCCCAATCGATACGGCAGTAGTGGTAGTCGCCTGCTCGACGGCTGAAATGGTCAATCCAATATCCGTAGCCACTTGTGTATTCGCCTGGGTCGCGCGTGAACATAATCTCGGTGTATGTAACTTTCTGTGTGCGTCCGTTGCTTTCGTAGTAGGTGTACATGTCTCCTTCCCAAGTACCGCGGAGGGAAGATGAAACCATTACGTCCTCATCGCAAGATGTGAATGATGTGAGGGCGATGATTAATACAGATAAAAGTGAGAGAAGCTTTTTCATATCCTTTTTGTTTAAATGTTTGGGTTACTGTAAATTAATGTGTGCAAAATTAATAAAAAAATATGAAAAAAGAAAAGGATTTCCCTCATTTATCGAGGAAAATCCCTATTTTGGTGAAATATTATAAATTATAAAATGAAAAATATTAAAATTATAAAATACAGATTACCTTTTTGTGGGCTATGTTAACTTGTATTTTTTTATTGTTCATTTTTCATTTCCATAGGCCGAACTCGACCTATGGGGGAAAGGAGGCTCTTTGTATCGCGAATAGTCAACGCTTATCCCAAAGGAAAAGGCAGGTGACACCTTGTATTCCGCTCCGATGCCGATGCGGTCGGCGATGTCTTCCATATAATAGAGTGGGAGAGGGATGTGACGGCTGTTGAGAAGTGATTTCTGACCGTAGGCATACACGTTGAGGCGGTCGGTTGCCTGATAGTTGAGGATAGCCGATAGTCCTGCGCTACGGAATGAGTTGTGCGCCCATGAGGTGTTCTTTACATAGCCTCCCACGGCTGCGCTGAACTTCTTGCCCAAAGGCATGGCATACATCACAGAGGCGTTCTCTGAGAAGCCTGCTCCGCTCCAAGTGTTTCCGCTTCCGAAGGTGGAGAATACCGACATGCCGAGCGATGCGTTGATGCCCTCATGCAGATTCCACGTGTGCCAATTGTACCATCCGAGATATGGGAAGTGGAAATATGGCAATTGCCCGTACTCGGTTAGGGTAGGGAGGTTGAGGGTGGTACTGTCGGATAGTTGAGGCATGAGTTTTTGCGTAGGCGATTCAGTAACGGTATATACCTCATCGCTTACGGCAAAGTCGGTACTTGTCTCTTGTGCAAAGGAGGCAAGAGGCAAGGCGAGGAGTGCTATATATAATAATGTATGACGTGTCATTATTTCTATCTTTTTGGGTGCAAATATAGTCAATTTATGTGATATCAAGAAAGGATTTTGCAAAATCTTCACTTTTTTTTGAATTATTTGGTTGTTTCATTTTTTTGCAGTAATTTTGCACTCAATAAATAAATGAATAATGAACAATGAAAAATAATAAAATACATGTTATGGTGTAACTTGTATTTTTCACTTTTCATTTTTAACTTTTCACTTAAAAGAGTAAATGAGACTTAGACTGACAATAATGAACTTCCTGGAGTTCGCCGTCTGGGGAGCGTATCTTACAAGTATGGGCTCGTATCTTGCCGAGGCGGGATTTGGCTCTATAATTGGCTGGTTCTATTCCATACAGGGAGTGGTGAGTTTGTTCATGCCTGGAATAATGGGCATAGTGGCTGACAAGTGGGTACCTGCACAGAAGTTGCTGTCGTTGTGTCATCTGATGGCGGGATTGTTCATGGGTGCTACGGGCTTCTATGGCATGACATCGGTATGCGAGATAGGTATTCTGTTCACTCTCTATGCTTTGAGCGTGGCATTCTTTATGCCGACTATTGCGCTCAGTTATTCAGTGGCTTTCAATGCGCTATCAACTAATGGATATGATACGGTGAAGGCATTCCCTCCGATAAGGATTTGGGGTACTATAGGTTTCATCTGTACTATGGTGGCGGTGGATTTGCTCGGCTTCCAGACCACAAGTAAGCAGTTTGTCGTGAGTGGTGCTTTGAGTCTTCTGCTTGCTATGTATAGTCTTACTTTGCCTGCATCACCTGTAAAGGAACAGACCGCAGATGAGTCGTCATCATTGATAGTAAGGATGTTCGGTCTCGACTCATTCAAGTTGTTTAAAAAGAAGAAGATGGCGATATTCTTCATCTTCTCGATGTTCCTTGGCGTATGCCTTCAGATAACCAATGGATATGCAAATCCGTTCATCACATCGTTCAAGGATGTGGCAGAGTTTGCAGATACCTTCGGAGCGCAACATGCCAATATCCTTATATCATTATCGCAGATAAGCGAGACCTGTTGCATATTGCTTATTCCTTTCTGTCTCAAGAAGTTTGGAATGAAGAAGGTGATGATGATGGCAATGTTGGCATGGGTGCTGAGGTTCGGACTGTTCGGCTTGGGCGATACAGGCTCAGGACTGTGGATGTTCGTACTGAGTTGCATAGTGTATGGCGTGGCGTTCGATTTCTTCAATATAAGTGGAGCATTGTTCGTGGATAAGAACACGGATGCAGATACACGCTCATCGGCACAGGGCTTGTTCATGATGATGACAAATGGCTTCGGTGCAACGATAGGTACGCTTTCGGCTCAGGCTGTGGTGAATGCTTTCGTATATGATGAAGGTGTGAGCGATGCGCTTGCAGGATGGAGAACTTCATGGTTCATAGTCGCAGGGTATGCACTCGTGCTGTTGGTGTTGTTCGCGCTGATATTCAGACCGAAGGAGTCCCTCCCAGAGGGAGGGGAAAGTGAAAAATTCTAAAATGAAAAATAATAAAATACAGATTACCTTTTAAGGTTCTAGTGTGACTTGTATTTTTCATTGTTCACTTTTCATTTTTCATTTAAAAATAACAAACTCCCACATAGGGATTAATACTATAAAACATCAGGTCACATACTTCGATGTTATCAACATCGAACTACCCATTTGGGAAGGCTTGGTTAGGCTTATATGATGAATAAAATTAAACTGAAATACATGGGCATACAACTGATGGTGAACAATATGGAGATTGGCATCATCAGTCTTACGGATGAGGAAGAGACACGTCATCTGAGCATAGTATGTGACAGGTTCACGAAGTTCCAGTTCGACCTTCGCACAGACCTTGAGCATACGGATGAGGAGTTGGTGCATTCTTTCGGCGAGAGTGCAGGAAAGACACTTCTTCCAGAGGCTCTGATGGGTATCATCAACTATATGACAGACCTGAAACTATGCGTGGTGATAACCAACGTGGTGGATGGCATTTATCGGGCAGTGATAGAGGATGAGCGCACTGGTACTACCTTCCCAGTGAAGGCTACCGAAGGCGTTCTGCTTACGCTTGCCAATAAGCATGTGCCACTCTATGCCGAGGCTACTCTTTGGCAGTATCAGAGCGTGCCATTGAAGAAAGGGCAGCCTGGAGTGGCTATTCCTATCAATTCGCTTACAAAGGAAATGCTTGAGGCATCGCTTGAGAAGGCTATTGAGAACGAGGAATACGAAACGGCGAAGCATATCAAGGAGGAACTGGATAGGAGGACGAAGGAATGAAGGAAGCAAGGTATTTCTATGTTCCGAAGGCAGGAGAACTTGATGAACTTCCACAGGAAGAGGCACAGCACGCAATCCGTGTGCTGAGGCTTGTGGAGGGCGATGAGATATTCCTGATGGATGGTGAGGGCGTTTTCTTCAGGGCGGAGGTCACTCTTGCCCATGGAAAGCATTGCCACTACCGCATCATTGAGAGCATTCCGCAAGAGAAGGGATGGAAAGGACATCTGCATATCGCTATGGCTCCTACGAAGATGATGGAGCGAGTGGAGTGGATGGTGGAGAAAGCCACGGAGATAGGTGTGGATGAGTTCTCGTTTCCGCTTTGTAAGTTCTCGGAGAGAAAGCAGATGCGTAAGGATAGGGTGGAGAAGATAGTGGTTTCTGCCGTTAAGCAGAGCCGAAAGCCGTGGATGCCTGTCGTAAATGATATGATGCCTTTCTCGGAGATTATCAAGAAGCACCCTAAAGGCTTTATCTGCCATTGCTATGATGAAGTGCCAAGAACGGATTTCTTCGAAGAGATAAATAATGCTAATATCGGTGAGGATGAAGAGGTTATGGTACTTGTAGGGCCTGAAGGTGATTTCTCTATCGAGGAGGTAAAGATGGCTGTTGAGGCTGGGTATAAGTCGGTGTCACTCGGTTCGGCACGATTGAGGACTGAGACCGCAGGTTTGTCGGCTGTGATGATGATGCAGTTGGCAGTAAGGAATAAATTATAAAATGAAAAATTATAAAATGATAAATACAGATTACCTTTTAAACTTTAGGTGAAACTTGTATTTTTCATTGTTCATTGTTCACTTTTCATTTAAGTGCATAAATAATAAAATGAAAAATTATAAAATTATAAAATACAGATTTCTATCGAATAAGTGTAACTTGTATTTTTCATTGTTCACTTTTCATTTTTCATTTATTTTCATCCTTCTCTTGGCTTCATGCACTAACGAGCAGAAATCATATTACGATGCAATCCCTTCGCAGAGCAAGGCACTAGTGCGTGTGGCTTCAGAGGATAGGGCAAGGGCAAGTCTTGAACTGTTCATAGGCGATGGCGCATTGACGGCATCGGAAAAGACGGGTGTGGATATGACTTCGCCTGTATATCTCTTTGCGGCTCCTGACGGTAGTTTCGGGGCTTGTGCAAAGGTGACGGATGATGATGACGTGGAAGACCTGTTGGAGGCTCTTGCAAAGTCGGGAAAGGCTTCTGAGGTGAAGGAACTGAAGGATTGCAAGTATGCAGTTGTAAACAGGAACTTCCTCGTGGCATATAATGAGGATGCGCTCGTTGCGGTCGGTCCTATACTTGCTTCTGATGAGCAGAAGGTTGCAAGGAGAATGCAGAGGTACCTTGCGCTCGACCCAGAGCGTGGTATTGGTGCTACGGATATCTTTAAGGAAATAGAGGGTGCGAAATCACCAGTGTCGCTCATAGCGAGCGTGAGCGTTATGCCAAAGAAACTCGTTGTGCCTTTCCTTATCGGAACTCCTACGGGAACGAATACGGATGATGTGTTGCTCAAGGCTGATGTGACCGTTTCTGATAGCGTGTTGACTCTTGTTGGTAGCACCACTTCTGATAATGTTCTTATTCGTCAGGGCATTGACAATGCGAAGAATATCCTTGCGAAGGGTAATAGCGAGGAAATCATTCGTGTCATGGAGTCGAACAAGGACTTTATGACGATGCTCAATAGTGGTGGCTTCCGTGAGAAATTACAGAAAGTGCAAGGTCGTATGCTCATAACCCAGAGTGGAAATGATACTGAGGTTGAGACGCTTCAAGAGGCAGATGACAATACCATTATGAAGGTAGTGGTGGATTTGAAATCGCTCGATAAGGAGGTGATGAGCATCTTTGAGCCATTCTTGGGAAGTATCAGCACTATAAATTATAAAATTATAAAATGAAAAATAATAAAATACAGATTAGTAACTTGTATTTTTCATTTTTCACTTTCATTTTTCATTTAACAGGTTTTGGAAAAGATAACATTCAATAATGTGCTTCCTGCCGTGTTCAAGGGACAGCAGATGCAGTCGGAGATATGGCAGACGGAGACGGTCTTTGAGAAGAGCAAGACGTACCTCGTGCTTGCTGACTCAGGAAAGGGTAAGAGTACGTTCTGCTCGTATGTACTTGGCTATCGTTCTGACTATGAGGGAAGTATTCTCTTCGACTCGGAGAACGTGAAGGGGTATAGCGTGGATAAGTGGTGCTCTCTTCGCCGTACCACGATAAGTCATCTGTTTCAGGAACTCCGTCTCTTTCCCGAACTCACGGCAATGGAGAATGTGCAGATAAAGAATTCGCTCACAGGGCATAAGACCGAAACAGAGATACTTGACTGGTTCAAGCGTCTTGGCATAGAGGATAAGGTAGATACAAAGATTGCGCACATGTCATTCGGTCAGCAACAGAGGGTGGCTATGATGCGTGCTTTGGTTCAGCCTTTCGATTTCCTTCTGGTTGATGAGCCTATCTCGCATCTTGACGATACCAATTCTGCCATCATGGCTGATATTATGATGACAGAGGCAAAACGGCAAGGGGCTGGGGTGATTGTCACCAGTATCGGTAAGCATATGGAGATGGAGTACAATAAGGTGGTAAAGTTGTAAGCCCTCCTCTCACAAGGATTATTACTATAAAACATCCTTCCCTTTGGGAAGGCTTGGTTAGGCTTTTATGATTTGGAAACTACTCAGAGCGCATATCAGCGTACCGCAGTTCGTGGGATTCTTCTTCGCCAACCTCTGCGGAATGATAATAGTGCTTCTCGGAATACAGTTCTATAACGACGTACTGCCAGTCTTTACGCAGGAAGACTCATTTATGAAGGCAGATTATGTCATGGTGTCAAAGCATATCGGTATGGGTACTACCATAAGTGGTGCCAATACGGACTTTACTAAAAATGAGATTGATGATGTGGCTGCGCAACCATTCGTTAGGAAGGTGTGTGGATTCACATCTACCAACTATAAGGTGGATGCCCACATGGGTATCTCTGGGCAGCCTGTTCTGTCGAGTGAGCTGTTCTTTGAGTCCGTGCCTGATGATTTCGTAGAGATTGACAAGAGCCTGTGGCAATGGAAGGATGGGCAGAAGGAAGTGCCTGTCATCGTGCCACGCACATACATCAATATGTATAACTTCGGCTATGCCCAGAGCCATAATGCCCCGAAGATCTCGGAGAGTGTGATGGGTATGATTGATTTCTCCATCGTGATCAAAGGCGATGGTAAGGAAGATACCTACAAGGGTAGGGTAGTGGGCTTCTCTTCAAGTCTTAGCAGCATACTCGTTCCACAAGCGTTCATGGACTGGAGCAATGCTTATTTTGCTCCAAAGGATGAGGCGAGCCATACAAGGCTTCTGATGCAAGTAACCAATGCAACTGACAAAAATGTCAGTCAGTATCTGGAAGATCATGGCATGGAGATAGAGCAAGACCAGATGAATCAGGAAAAGATAGCGTATTTCCTTCGCATTGTGGTTAGTCTGGTGCTGATCATCGGACTCGTGATCTCTGCTCTGAGCTTCTACATCCTCATGCTGAGTATCTATCTGCTCGTGCAGAAGAATGCGCAGAAACTTGAAAACCTGCTTCTCATAGGCTATTCACCATCGAGGGTAGCACGTCCGTATCAGATGCTTACGGCTATTCTGAACCTCATAGTCCTTGTTATCGCCATCGTGGCGGTTATGATAGTAAGGTCTTATTACATGACGATGATAGAGGACATCTACCCAGAGCTTGTCAAAGGCTCAATTCTGTCAATGCTAACGGTTGGGGCATCATTATTCCTCCTTGTCACTCTTGTGAATATATTGGTGATCCGTCGTAAGATTATCAGGATTTGGTATAGAAAGAACTAAAAAGCATTGATTATGCAAAATCGAGGTATAATCATGCTTTTCGCTTCCTGTTTTTTGACTTCTGAATTTGTCTCAAAAGCTTCTTAAAATTTCTTTATTCCAAGTGTTAAATCATAAATTGCAGTTAAAGAGAGAGAATTAAAGTTTAAAAAAAAGCAAAAAACATGACAAAATGGCGGAATTACATTTTTTGCGTTTAATTTTGCACTTGGAAAACGGGAATTAGATGTTGGCTGTCTGTAAAATGTAATCCACATCCCCCACAACCAGAAACAGGTAAATAAAATTCATAATCAAAAAACATGAATAAAAAGACTATTTGTAATTTTGCTGTCGCAGCACTTTGTGTGACATCGCTCACATTCTCAGTTGCAGCCTTCACAGAGGCTAAGGCTGCAAAGGCTCCTAATGCTCCTGCCGCTGTCGCAGGTCAGCCAGTTGATTTGACATACGCAGCCGACAAGGCTCTGCCATGTGTAGTTCATATTAAATATCTCCAGAACTCAAAGGTTCAGGAAGTTGAGGTTCAGAGCGATCCATTCGGCGATTTCTTCGACCCATTCGGAATGTTCGGCCAGCGTGGTCAGGGACAGAATCAGAAGCGTAAGGTGCAGACTCCTAAGAAGGAAGGTGCCGGCTCTGGTGTCATCATCTCTTCTGATGGCTATATTGTAACTAACAATCACGTTGTTGAGGGTGCTGACGAACTCACCGTAACCCTTAACGACAACCGCGAGTATTCTGCACGTATTATAGGTACAGATAAGACTACCGACCTTGCCCTCATCAAGGTAAACGCAAAGGACCTTCCTGCTATCACCGTTGTTTCAAGTGATGATATCAAGGTTGGTGAATGGGTTCTCGCAATCGGACATCCTTTCAATCTCCGTGCTACTGTAACTGCAGGTATCGTTTCTGCAAAGGCACGTTCACTTGGCGCAAATGGTGTAGAGGCTTTCATCCAGACTGATGCTGCCATCAATGCAGGTAACTCAGGTGGTGCTCTTGTTAACGTGAAGGGTGAGCTTGTTGGTATCAACGCAATGCTCTATTCTCAGACAGGTAACTTCACAGGCTATGGATTTGCTATCCCTACCACTATTATGAATAAGGTTGTAGCCGACCTGAAGCAGTACGGTCAGGTGCAGCGTGGTCTGCTCGGTATTTCTGGTAAAGATGTTCGCATATACCTTGATGAGCAGAAGGCTCAGCAGAAGGAAGTTGATCTTGGTACAAACGACGGTATCTACGTTGCGAAGGTTGCTGAGGGCTTGGCTGCCGAGGATGCAGGTATCGAGGATGGCGATGTTATCACAAGCGTCGATGGTCAGAAGGTAACGAAGATGGCTGAGCTTCAGGAGATTCTCGCTACAAAGCGCCCTGGCGACAAGGTTAAGGTTACTCTCCTTCACAAGAAGAAGTCAAAGACCGTTGAGGTTACTCTCAAGAACGAGCAGGGCAACACTAAGGTCGTTAAGGATGCTGACCTTGATGTTCTCGGTGCTCAGATTCGTGAGGTGAACGATGCAGAGAAGGCTGATCTCGATATCAAGTATGGCTTGAAGATTACAAAGATCAACTCTGGTAAGTTCAAGGAACGTGGCATTCCTGTAGGCTTCATCATTCAGACTGTCAACGAGTCACAGATGAAGGAACTCTCAGACCTCAGCAATGCAGTCAAGGCTGCTAACAAGAGCAAGGATCCAGTTCTCTACATCAAGGGTATCTATCCTTCTGGCAAGAAAGAGTACTTCACCGTACCATTGGGTGAATAGCTTTCAAATTGAAAGTAAAACGCCATAAATTTTAGATAAAAGAGCGAAATTATCGTTTTCAAGCGATTTTTTCGCTCTTTTTGTTTGGCATTCACGGAAAAAGTTGTAATTTTGCAGACATGACATTGATAATTGTAGCAATACTATTAATTAGCTATATACTAATAGCTACCGAAAGGCTCACCAACATCAATAAGGCTGCTATTGCGGTCTTTGCTGGTACTGTTGGCTGGGTACTATATATCAGTTGGGGTAGTGACTTTATCATGTCAAACCATCAGGGAGAGTATATGAGATTCCTGCATGGGGCTACAGCTACCAGTGATGCCGTGAAAAGCTATATCTGGCAAAGTATATTCATTCAATGCGTGGGAAAGGCTGCCGAAGTGGTGCTTTTCCTTCTTGCAACGATGACTATTGTTGAGATTCTGCACAACAATGGATGCTTTGACTTCCTCACCATCTGGCTACGAACACGCAATAGCCGGTTACTCCTTTGGAAGCTCGCAGCGTTCTCATTCATACTGTCAGCCAACCTTGATAACATATCATCCACGGTGATGATGCTGACCGTAACCAATCAGATACTCCCTCGCACACGCGATAGGATAATATATGGTGCGGTGGTCGTCTTGGCTGTCAATTTCGGCGGTGCACTAACGGTTATCGGCGATCCTACTTCCTTGGTACTCTGGAATATGGGCGCAATAACTGCCACGTCATACACACTCTCTTTGCTCATTCCATGCCTCATAGCGTGGATTTTGCCAACATATCTTATTGGCAGAACGTTGAGCGAGACCGTGCAGCTCGACCGCCCTACATTGCCTTACCGTGGTGATGATACCAATCTCAATGTGTGGCAGCGTATCCTCGTGCTCTTCGTGGGCATTGGCGGCTTGTGGTTTATCCCAACGTTCCACAGTATTACAAAGCTTTCACCATTCCTCGGCGCATTCTGTGTGCTGTCAATCCTTTGGATTGTAAACGAAATCTTCAACAGAAATATAATGAGTTCTGACAGAAGAATGACACGTTCAATCCCTCGACAGCTCCAATACTCCATTATTCAGCTCATGCTCTATGTCATGGGTATTATGCTTGCCGTGGGTGTTGTAAACGAGACTGGTGTATTCGCAAAGCTTGCTGAGCAGATAGAGGCATATTGTCCAAGCATCTGGATTCTTGGAGTGATAAGCGGATTCATCAGCATCTTCCTTGATAACTTTGCTACGGCAATGACGATGATTTCAATCTTCGATGTGAACGAAGTTGTGCAGCCTTCCGAGCCATTCCTTGCTGACATGGTGCAGAACGGAGCATATTGGAAGATAATCGGTTATGCTACTGCCGTAGGTAGTAGCGTATTGACCGTGGGCAGTGTCTCTGGCATTGTCTATATGCAGGCTGAACGTGTCGGAATGTCATGGTACTTCAAACACGTTGGATCTAAGGTACTGCTTGCCGGAATACTCGGTCTTGCGGTGCTGTATTTTACAGTTTAACCCACCTAGGCTCTCCCAAAGGGAAGTCCGATGTTGATAACATCGGAGTATGTGTCAGGGATGCGATATACATTTTCGCTAAAAAGTAGGCTTTTATTTTTCAGGTATAACAAATAAAGGAATTAATTAACAATTAAATGGATTTAGCCATCCAACATAGGGATCATTACTATAAAACATCCTTCCTTTTGGGAAGGCTTGGTTAGGCTCTTGATGGCTTGGTTAGGCTTTTAAAAAAACAGAAACACTATGGCAAAAATTGAGACAATCGGCATTCTCACATCAGGCGGCGATGCTCCTGGAATGAATGCAGCCATTCGTGCCGTGACCCGTGCCGGCATCTACAACGGATTCAAGGTAAAGGGCATCTATCGCGGATACGACGGCCTTATCAATGGTGAGATGAAGGATTTCACCACGGAGAATGTGAGCGGTATCATCACTCTCGGTGGTACTATCCTCAAGACTGCTCGCTCAAAGGAATTTATGACAATGGAGGGTATGCAGAAGGCATACGACCAGATCAAGGCTAACGGCGTTGATGCTCTCATCGTATGCGGTGGTAACGGCTCTCTGACTGGTGCCATGAACTTCGCGCGTGAGTTCGACGTGCCTTGCATCGGTCTGCCGGGCACTATCGATAATGACCTCTACGGAACAGACTCTACTATCGGATATGATACAACGATGAACACCATCATGGAGTGTGTTGACCGCATTCGCGACACCGCACAGAGCCATGAGCGCATCTTCTTCATCGAAGTAATGGGACGCGACGCTGGCTTCCTTGCACAGAATTCAGCCATCGCCTGTGGTGCAGAGGCTGCCATCATCCCAGAGGAGGCAACCGACGAGGACCAGTTGGCAGAATTCATGAAGCGTGGCATCCGTAAGTCAAAGAAATCATGTATCGTAATCGTCTCTGAGTCTCCTAAGTGCGGCGCTCTCTACTATGCAGAGCGTGTCAAGAACGAGTTCCCTGGCTATGATGTGCGCGTGTCTATTCTCGGACACCTCCAGCGTGGCGGTAGTCCTACAGCCCGCGACCGAATACTCGCAAGCCGTACAGGTGTAGGCGCTATCGAGGCTCTGAAGCAAGGTCAGCGTAATGTGATGGTCGGCATCAAGAACAACGAGGTGGTGTATGTACCATTCTCTGAGGCTATCCGTTCTGACAAGCCATTCGACAAGAAGCTCATCAAGGTGCTCGAAGAATTGAGTATCTAATCAGCGTTTTTGTTATATAAAAATAATATGTAAGAATGAAAGTAAGAAAGATTTCCCTTTCTTACTTTCATTCTTTTTTAGTCCTTTACATAATCGAGCAAATCAATGCTCCCCGCTTCTTCTGTGATGTTGAGGTTCGGAACGTGCTCCACCATCCTTGTCTTGCCTGTCGCCTTATCCACATGGAAATACACGAAAGCACCAGTATAGCTGCGGAAATTTACCTGATACTCCGTTTCCGTCTCTTCGTCCATTTCTACATACATGATAGAGGGATTATCCTTTGCCACGCTCCAGTCATAAGACTTATGACAGTAGTTGCTAACGCCCTCAAATGCCATTTCCTTAGTTATCTTAGGCTTCGTGACATTGGTGGCGTCATTTCTTACTGTGTCCTTTACCTCCGTTTCTGCCGTCTGGTTTTGTGGCACATTCGATTTCGTATTCTCCTTGCATGAGGCAAAGAAAAGGCATGGAAGTAATAGCAATATGATTTTTGTTTTCATTGTTTTATTATTTAAGATTGAAATACTATTAATTCCCTTATTCGAGGGATGGAAACTCAAAGGCTGGCATGCGTAATTCGGCTTGCCGAGTGCAAAGGTACATTTTTTACTTGAAACATCCAAACAAAATGAGGGAATTAATGGCGAATAGACAATATGCAGATGTCATTATACCGTAAAAACATAGGTGTTACTCCATCGTTACTCCATCGCATGTCCATCGTTACTCCATCGAATCGATGGACTAACGATGGAGTAATGATGGAGTAACGATGGAGTAACCTAGGAGAAAAAGCGAACTTACAACGGAGTCAAGTATGAGGGAAATGCCTGTTTTTCCCGTCTTTTCTGTAAAATGATAATGATGTTAGTGGAAAATGCCGATTGAAATTCCAGGGTTGGCTTATGTTGCAATATGTAAAACTCGACATTCTTATTTTTCTCATTTTGCAAACAAGAATTAACAAAATAAACGTTTGTTGAAAAAAATGTGAAAAAAATACAAGAAAAATTTTTGTTATTAAAAAGTTTTTACTACATTTGCACTCGTGGACGATAAAAACAAACTTGTGCCAGCCTTGATGGCCGATTTGCACTTTCCACTTTGTGCGAGACATAGTTTGCACTCGAAACCTAGTACGATGACTAGTCTGAATGATGACAATTTGACTTTGCCACCTAATAATATAACGATTAACTTTAAACTAAAACAATATGTCACAAATCATTGGTCACATATCCCAGATTATCGGTCCTGTCATCGATGTTTATTTCGATACGAAAGGACTTGACGCTGAGAAGGTGCTGCCTAAAATTCATGATGCGCTTATCGTAAAACGTGCTGATGGACGTGACCTCATCATTGAGGTTCAGCAGCACATTGGTGAGGATACCGTGCGTGCCGTTGCTATGGATAATACCGATGGTCTTCAGAGAGGACTTGAGGTTGTTCCAACCGGTGCTCCTATCTCAATGCCTTCAGGCGATCAGATCAAGGGTCGTATGCTTAACGTTATAGGTCAGCCTATTGACGGCATGAAGGAACTCGGTCAGGAGAACAAGTATCCAATTCACCGTGAGGCTCCTAAGTATGAGGAACTTTCTACTTCTAAGGAGATGCTCGCAACGGGTATCAAGGTCATCGACCTTTTGGAGCCTTACCTCAAGGGTGGTAAGATTGGTTTGTTCGGTGGTGCTGGTGTAGGTAAGACCGTGCTTATCATGGAGCTTATCAATAATATTGCCAAGGGACATAACGGCTACTCTGTATTCGCAGGTGTAGGTGAGCGTACTCGTGAGGGTAACGACCTTATCCGTGAGATGATTGAGTCAGGCGTTATCAAGTATGGTGAGAAGTTCAAGGAGGCTATGGCAGAGGGCAAGTGGGACTTGTCTCTCGTTGATCCAGAGGAACTTAAGAAATCACAGGCTACCCTTGTTTATGGTCAGATGAACGAGCCACCAGGCGCACGTGCTTCTGTTGCTCTCTCTGGTCTTACCGTTGCTGAGGAGTTCCGTGATCAGGGTGGTGACATCCTCTTCTTCATTGATAACATCTTCCGTTTCACTCAGGCAGGTTCTGAGGTATCGGCTCTTCTCGGCCGTATGCCATCAGCCGTAGGTTATCAGCCAACGCTTGCATCTGAGATGGGTACTATGCAGGAGCGAATCACATCTACTAAGACTGGTTCTATCACATCTGTACAGGCTGTTTATGTGCCTGCCGATGACTTGACCGACCCTGCTCCAGCTACAACCTTCACTCACCTTGATGCTACAACTGAGCTTTCTCGTAACATCGCTCAGCTTGGTATCTATCCAGCTGTGGATCCGCTTGGCTCTACATCACGTATCCTTGATCCATTGGTAGTAGGTAAGGAGCACTATGAGTGCGCTCAGCGTGTTAAGCAGATTCTCCAGAAGTATAAGGAGCTTCAGGACATCATCGCCATCCTCGGTATGGATGAGCTCTCTGATGAGGATAAGCTTACTGTGAACCGCGCTCGTCGCGTTCAGCGTTTCCTCTCTCAGCCATTCACGGTTGCAGAGCAGTTCACTGGCGTTAAGGGTGAGATGGTTAGCATCGAAGATACTATCAAGGGCTTCAACATGATCCTCAACGGTGAGCTTGACGATCTGCCAGAGCAGGCATTCCTCAACGTGGGTACTATCGAGCAGGCTATCGAGAAGGGTAAGAAGCTTCTTGCGCAGGCACAGGGATAAAAGCCTACCCAGTCCCTCCCCAAGGGAGGGCTCCTCCCCCCTCACCCCCTCAAGGGGGAGTGGTTAGTATTTCTGCTTAAAAGGAAATCTATGGAAAAAAGGGCTGGTTTTTTAGCAATATCCTATACGGAATAATACTATAAAACATCCTTCCCTTTGGGAAGGCTTGGTTAGGCTTTTAATTATATACTCTATGTTAAAATTAAAGATAGTTTCACCAGAGAAGATTGAGTTTGACGGCGAGGTCGAGAGCGTCCTTGTTCCCGGAACGTTGGGAAGCTTTGAGATTCTCCAGAACCATGCGCCGCTGATATCTTCGCTAAATAAGGGTGTTGTAGAATACAAGGCCGCAGATGGAAAGCATAGAATTAACATCGGAGCCGGTTTTGTGTCTGTGAAACGCAACGAAGTGAATGTCTGTGTTGAACTCTAACGAACAATTCATTTCTGCACAAGTAAGACTCTATCAGATGATGAGTATGTTGCTTGTCGCTATCCTTACTGCTGGTTCGTGCCTTGTCACGGATCATGTTCTTGGATATGTTACAAGTACGGAGATCATCATAAGTTCAGTCTTTAATCTGATAGCTGCATTTGCATTCATCACGGTGTGGAGGAAAGTGGCACTCTCTTCAGAGAAAAATCTGCCGATACTCTTTCTTTCTGCTTCTGGGATACGAATAGTGGTAGCTGCGATGATTGTGCTGATTTATTTCTTTGTTATGCGCTCTAATGCGCAGTCAATAAAGATTTTCGCTGTTGTTTTCATGGCATTCTACCTTATGATGCTTGTATTTGATACTTGGTTCTTCATGAGGACCGAGAAGACAAAACAAATAAAATAATTGATAATGAAGAAAATAGCTCACATAATGCTGTTGCTCTTGGCAATGACCTTTTCCCTTCAGGCTTATGCTTCTGAAAAAGAGGGAAATGGCGTAGATGTCAAGGAGATAGTGTTGGGCCATATGGCCGATGCCTATGAGTGGCATATCACTACCGTAGGGGGTAAGTCGATAGCTATTCCTCTACTTGTGATGGTAAAGAGCGAACAGACTGGTGAATGGCTGGTCTGCAGTAGTTCTGTACTTGAGGAAGCAGCACATGAGGGCAAGGACTATAAGGGATTCTACTTCAACGAGGAGAAGAATGGAAAGATTTATGAGCGTCTGGCTGACGGCACGAGTGTTCGTCCTTTGGACTTGAGCATTACAAAGTCTGTGGCTCAGATATGGATCGTAGTCTTCATCCTTCTTGCTGTGTTCCTTACATCAGCTCGCTGGTACAAGAAGCACGATGTAAAGACAGAAGCTCCTAAGGGCTTTGTTGGTATGGTGGAGATGCTGGTTATGACAATCAACGATGATCTTATCAAGAGTTCTATCGGTGAGAAGCATTATCGTCGTTACGCTCCTTATCTGCTCACATGTTTCTTCTTTATCTTTGTTACTAATCTTTTGGGGCTATTGCCTATATTCCCAGGTGGAGCGAATGTAACAGGTAATATCAATATTACTTTCTTCCTCGCACTCTGCACAATGCTGGCAATTAACCTCTTTGGTAACAAGGAGTACTGGAAGGAGATTTTCTGGCCAGACGTTCCAATGTTCCTCAAGGCTTATCCTGTTGCTATCATGCCAATGATTGAGCTCTTTGGAGTGTTCACCAAGCCATTTGCGCTTATGGTCCGTCTCTTTGCCAACATGATGGCAGGTCACGCTATCATTCTTTCATTTACTGCAATCATATTCATCGGATGGCAGTTGAATGCATTCCTTGGTAGTGGCTTGACCGTGCTTAGTTTCGTAATGATTCTTTTCATGAACTGTCTTGAGTTCCTTGTGGCCTTCATTCAGGCATACGTGTTCACAATGCTTTCTGCTGTGTTCATTGGACTCTCTCTTCCTGAGCATCATCATGAATAGGATGAGCCTTGCTATGGAATATAGTTCTTCGAAATAGAATAAAAATAGTAATAAACAATTAAATAATAACATTAAAAACCTTAAAATTATGATTTCATTACTTTTGGCAGCTGAAGCAGCTGCAGGTCTCGCTAAGTTGGGTGCTGGTATCGGCGCAGGTATTGCTGCAATTGGTGCAGGTCTCGGTATTGGTCGCATTGGTGGAAACGCTATGGATGCTATTGCACGTCAGCCAGAGGCTGCTGGTGATATTCGTACTAACATGATTCTTACAGCAGCTTTCGTTGAGGGTGTAGCTCTCTTCGCAGTAGTAGTTTGTGCACTTTGTGTATTCCTCTAAACATCTATAAAAATTAATTAGATGGATTCATTGAATTTACCAGCAATACTAACCCCCGATTTTGGACTCCTGTTCTGGATGTTCATAGCCTTCGTGTTGGTATTTGCCATTCTTGCAAAGTTCGGATTCCCTGTCATTACCGGCATGGTTGACGAGCGCAAGAAGTTTATCGACGAGAGCCTCAGAAATGCTCATGAGGCAGCCGAGAAACTGGCAAACATTCAGCAAGAAAGTGAGGCTATGGTTCAGCAGGCGCGCGAGCAGCAGTCGGCTATCATCAAGGATGCCGGTGCGGTGCGTGATGCCATTATCGCGGAAGCTCAGAATAAAGCCAAGACAGAGGCTACGCGCATCATCGAGGAGGCACAACTCCAGATTGAGCGTGAAAAGCAGGCTGCTATACGCGATATTCGAGCTCAGGTTGCCCAGCTCTCTGTTCAGATAGCTGAGAAGGTTGTACGTACCAACCTTTCTGACGATGCTCAGCAGATGCAGCTCATAGACCGTATGCTGGATGAGGTTCAAGTGGAAAATAAATAACGTATAAGGGTAAATCGATATGAATACTGGTGTAATTTCAGTTCGCTATGCTCGCGCTCTCCTGAAGAGTGCAGATCAACAGGCGGTGAAGGACGCTGTTTATGCAGACATGCAGAGCATCGCCCAGAACTACCTTGACGTGCGCCAGCTGAGAACAGCCATCGACAATCCCATGCTGCCAAAGGACAAGAAGGAGGAAATCCTTCTTGCAGCCTGTGGTGGTAATCCTTCGGAGCAGACCAAGAAATTCATAAAGCTTGTGCTCAATGAGGGTAGGGAGAACCTTATGCAGTTTATGGCCAATTCCTATGTCACGCTCTATCGCCAGGAGAAGAATATGGTCTCCAGTCGTCTCATCACCGCCGTGCCTGTCTCTGATGACATACGCACGAAGATGCAGCAGATGGTGGAGAAGCGTACTCAGGCAAACGTAGAGTTCGAGACAGAGGTGAACCCAGACATTATTGGTGGCTTCATACTCGAGTATGATACCTATCGTATGGATGTCAGCGTACAGTCGCAGTTGCGTACTATTCTCAAGCAGTTGGGGTAAGTGTCCCGATTGTAATTAGTAAACTTGTAACTTTGTAAATTCGAATAATGGACAAAATAAAACCAAGCGAAGTGTCTGAGGTGCTTCTTCAGCAGCTGCAGGGTATCAGCCAGGGTCAGAATTTTGACGAGGTGGGTACCGTACTGACGGTGAGCGATGGTGTGGCTCGTATCTACGGTCTGCGCAACGCACAGGCTAACGAACTTCTTGAGTTCGAGAACGGCACTATGGCTATCGTGATGAACTTGGAGGAAGACAACGTAGGTTGTGTGCTTCTGGGTCCTACAAGCGGTATCAAGGAAGGTCAGACAGTGAAGCGTACCAATCGTATTGCTTCTATTCGCGTCAACGACAATATGCTCGGTCGTGTCATCAATCCTATCGGCCAGCCTATTGATGGAGGTGGTGCTATTGACCTGACAGACGCATTCGAGATGCCACTCGACCGTAAGGCTCCGGGTGTAATCTATCGTCAGCCGGTTAAGCAGCCTCTTCAGACTGGTATCAAGGCTGTTGACTCTATGATTCCTATCGGTCGTGGTCAGCGTGAGCTTATCATCGGTGACCGTCAGACAGGTAAGACCGCCATTGCCGTTGATACCATCATCAACCAGAAGTCATTCTATGAGGCAGGACAGCCTGTATATTGTATCTACGTTGCCATCGGTCAGAAGGCATCTACGGTAGCGGCTCTCGTTCAGAACCTCAAGGAGCGTGGCGCTCTTCCATATACTATCATCGTAGCTGCTACGGCAAGTGATCCTGCTGCTATGCAGTATTATGCACCATTCGCAGGTGCTGCTATTGGTGAGTACTTCCGTGACCGTGGTGAGCATGCCCTCGTTATCTACGATGACCTTTCAAAGCAGGCCGTTGCATATCGTGAGGTTTCTCTTATCCTCCGTCGTCCTTCTGGACGTGAGGCTTACCCTGGTGACGTGTTCTATCTCCACTCTCGTCTTCTCGAGCGTGCTGCTAAGATCAATGAGCAGCAGGAGGTGGCAGAGCAGATGAACGACCTTCCAGAGTGCCTGAAGGGTAAGGTAAAGGGTGGTGGCTCTCTCACAGCCCTTCCTATCATTGAGACACAGGCAGGTGACGTATCAGCATACATCCCTACAAATGTAATCTCTATTACTGACGGACAGATCTATCTGGAGTCAGACCTCTTCAACCAAGGCTTCCGTCCGGCTATCAACGTAGGTATCTCGGTATCTCGTGTGGGTGGTTCGGCTCAGATCAAGTCAATGAAGAAGGTGGCAGGTACGCTGAAGATTGACCAGGCTCAGTATCGTGAGCTTGAGAGCTTCTCTAAGTTCTCAAGTGATATGGATGCCGTTACGGCCATGACTCTTGACCGTGGACGTAAGAACAACCAGTTGCTTATCCAGCCTCAGTATTCTCCAATGCCAGTAGGCGAGCAGATTGCGATCCTGTATTGCGGTACTCATGGCTTGATGGCTTCTGTACCTGTTGATAAGGTTCGTGAGTGTCAGGACAGCTTCCTGGAGGTAATGCGCACAAGCAATGCTGATGTCATTGAGCTCCTCGGCAGTGGTAAGATTGACGATAATGCAACCGCTACCATCGAGAAGGTAATGGCTGATGTGGCTGGTCAGTACGCAAAATAATTACGAATGACTAATTACTAATTACCTAAATTGGTGATTTTAGATTTGTGATTTAGAGTTGCCGATTTGTAATTATTAATTATTCATTATTAATTCTTAATTAAGAATATGCCGTCATTAAAGGAAATTAAAAATCGTATAGCATCAGTTCAGAGCACCCGTAAGATTACGAGTGCGATGAAGATGGTGGCATCGAGCAAGCTACATCACGCGCAGGTGATGATTGAGAATATGCTCCCTTATGAGAATATGCTGGAGACTATCCTCAAGACCTACCTTGCCGCTGATATGGATGCTCAGGGCGCTCTGACGCAGAAGCGAGAGGTAAAAAAGGTGGCAATGCTCATCTTTGCTTCTAACTCAAGCCTTTGCGGTGGATTCAACGCCAACGTGCTCAAGATGATGCAGCGTGCAGTGGACGGTTATAAAGAAAAGGGAATAGAGGTCGTTGTCTATCCTATCGGTCGTAAGGTGGCTGAGAAGGTGGGTAAGCTCGGATTGAAGAGTGCGGGTAATTTCGCAGCTCTTGCCGATAAGCCAAATTCCCATGAATGCGTACAGATAGGTCTTGGTCTTGCCGACCTCTTCGTAAAGGGTGAGATTGACAAGGTTGAGATGATCTACCATCATTTCAAGAGTGCGGGTTCACAGATTCTCCAGACAAAGACGTTGATTCCTATCGACATCGAGGAGGCTATGGACTATGATCACACTCGTGATTTGAAAAATAATGTAGTGACTGGTAATGCTCAGGACTATCTTGAGAAGCAGGGCGGACACAAGGCTCTTGAAGGACAAAGCTCATCGTCAAAGGCTCATGTCCTGAATGATAACTACATCGTGGAGCCAGATCGCCAGACGGTTCTCAACCTGCTCATTCCTCGCTATGTGAATCTTATGATCTACACAGCACTCCTTGACAGTAACGCATCAGAACATGCTGCACGTATGGTTGCTATGCAGACAGCAACGGATAATGCTGATGAATTGCTCCGCTTACTGAATCTACAGTATAACAAGTCTCGTCAGCAGGCTATCACCAGTGAGCTTCTCGATATTGTGGGCGGCTCGGTGAATAACTAAGCTCAGGTTTCCGCTTGAGAGTTAAGAGTGGAGAGTTAAGAGTGAAGAATTTAAGTTTGTTTTTATTGATTATGGCTATCTCAGATTCTTTACTCTTCGCTTTTCACTTAATATATATTAAAGGGTGTGTCATAACTGAATGCTATGGCACACCTTTTGTTGTCGATTAATTCGAATATGAAAAAGCTAATGGTAATGGCTGGCATATCATTACTCCAGATGTCAGCCTTTGCGCAACAGCATGAGATAAGGAGTGAAAACATTGCATCGCTTCAGGTGGTTTCGGGAACCGACTGGATGGGCGATGCCGTGCTTCGTCTTGGCTCTACTGACCGTCTTACCGTGGCGTTTGACGACCTTACGCACCAGTACCACCGCTATGTATATTCGCTTACGCATTGTGAGCCTGACTGGACTCCTACCGAGGGGCTTTTCACGAGCGACTATATCACAGGCTTTCAGGATGACATTACGATTGACAACTATCAGGAATCTATCAATACAAATCAACTATACACACACTACACGCTGAGGATTCCGAACTCATCATGTGCGCCTAAGATAAGCGGTAACTATCGGCTTGACATCATCGACGATGAGACGAAGGACACGGTAGTCACGGCACGCTTTATGGTGACGGAGAATGTTGCCAATATCTCTACCACCATACTCACCGATACTGATATTGATGTGCGGAAATCTCATCAGCAGGTAAATCTGCGTGTTGATTATCCTCAGACATTGAAGGTGAGCAATCCGCGAGACCAGTTCCGCGTGCTTGTGATGCAGAACCACCGCTCTGATAATCAGGTGTGGTGTCCTCCGGCGCCTATCGTCCGTCCTGGCATGATGGAATGGACGCATTGCAAGGATCTGATATTCCCTGCGGGAAATGAGTTTCATAAGTTCGAGGTGCTTGACGTGCATCGCACCTCTATGGGCGTTGACCGTATAGACTGGGATGGAGAGTGGTATAACGTGCACCTCTTCCATGACTATCCACGACGCGCCTATGTGTATGATGAGGATGCCGATGGTGCTTTCTACCTCCGTAACTCTGACAATAGGGAGAATGACATTACCTCAGAGTATGTCAAGGTTAATTTCTACCTCGATACCCCTCGCCTTGAAGGTGATGTGTATGTGGATGGCAAATGGACTTACAACGGGCTTTCGGAGAAATACCTTATGGAATATGACGAGAGCGGTAAGTACTACCATGCGGAGATTCCATTGAAATACGGATATTATTCCTATCAGTATCTAAACATCGCCCCAAACACCCACTCGGCAACGCACTTGACTGAGGGAGATTACTTCCAAACCGAGAACCGCTATCTCACGTTAGTGTATTATCGAGGCAACGGAGACCGCTTTTGGAGGCTTTTAGGGGCGAAATAAGTGAAAAATGAAAAAAAAGTGCAAAAAATTTGGTAGTCTGATAAAATATTTGTACTTTTGCGCCGTTTTTCTATTATGATGGGGTAATAGTGCCCTATATTATACTGAATAACAACATTTTAAAGTATATCATTAAGCATTTGAGATGAGACAATTAAAGATTCAGAAGAGTATCACCAACCGTTCCAGCGAAGCTCTGGATAAGTATCTCGTAGAAATTGGTCGTGCACCACTTATCAGCATTGATGAGGAAATCGAGCTTGCACAGATGATCAAGAAGGGAGGTCCGGACGGTGAACGCGCAAAGGATAAGCTCGTTACGGCAAATCTCCGTTTCGTTGTATCTGTTGCAAAGCAGTACCAGCATCAGGGACTCACTCTTACTGACCTTATCGACGAGGGTAACATCGGTCTTATAAAGGCAGCGCAGAAGTTCGATGAGACACGTGGTTTTAAGTTTATCTCATACGCTGTATGGTGGATTCGCCAGAGCATCCTTCAGGCTATCGCTGAGCAGAGCCGTATCGTTCGCCTTCCTCTCAATCAGGTTGGTTCTCTCAACAAGATCAACCACGAGATCAACAAGTTTGAGCAGGAGCATCAGCGTCGTCCATCCGTTCAGGAGCTTGCAGCTGCAACTAATATCGAGGAGGACAAGATTGGTCAGAGCCTCGGTGCCGATGGTCATCATGTAAGTATCGATGCACCTTTCACAGATGGTGAGGAGAACTGTATGCTTGACGTTATGGCTTCTGGTGATGATTCACGTACCGACCGCCACGTTGACCACGAGTCAATGGCTATGGAGCTTAACAACGTGCTCTCAAAGGTTCTCAAGGATCGTGAGATAACAATCATTCGCGAGTGCTTCGGCATTGGCTGTCACGAGAAGGGACTTGAGGAAATCGGTGATCAGCTAGGTCTTACCCGTGAGCGTGTTCGTCAGATTCGCGAGAAGTCAATCACTAAGCTCCGTGATTCTGGTAACGCAAAGATTCTTATGAAATATCTTGGATAATCATAACTCAAAAGCCTGTCGCTTTCCGACAGGCTTTTTTTGTCGGATAATTTGGGGTTGCGCAGGAAAATACCCCCTTGACAGTTTGACAGATTGACAGATGACAGATTTTGACAGGAATTCATGCTTGGATCTTGTTTAGTTTGCTTTGCAAAGTAGTAGAAGAGAAATAAATGTTTGCCTCTTGCTGAATCATTTTCGCCCATCAACCGCCCATTGGGCATGGGATTCATTATGGGATTACTACGAAGTAGTAGAGGACTTTTTGTCTGTAAGCATCGGCTTTGGACTTTAGCCGATGGGAAATCTTCAAAGCAATACTCGTCTTGTCCTTCGATCGAGTTGTTTCGCTGATTTCCGAGTGCAAAATTACGGATTTATTTCCATTCCTGCAAGCAAAAATGAAGAAAAGTGATTTTCTGTAATTTATACAAATGGCTAACATGTTGATATAGTGTGCTTTATGATGAAAAATTTCGGAAATTTATTGCTCGTTATAACAAAATATCTAAAATCTGTCATCTGTCAATCTGTCAAATGTCAATAAGGGGGATTCTCGCGCTAAAATCTCTATATAATAAAAAAAATATATTTATATATTTTTTTTATTATAGGGAAAATCTGCGCCCCCCTCAAAAAAATACCCCCTACTTTTTTCTTGACAGATTGACAGATGACAGATTGATATCTTTGAGTTGTTACGGTGCAGATGTGATGTTGATGTTAATTCAATCATAGATTCCCGCTTGACGTGCTTGGGGGTAATTTGAGTGTTAATGTGTTGGGTTTCAGATGATTCTATATTTATGCTGCGCTTATGCGGTCAAAGCAAAATCTGTCATCTGTCAATCTGTCAAACTGTCAAGGGGGTGTTTTTTCGTGTTTTTTTGTATTTGTCCGCTTCTGTCTTGATGGTGGGAAGGAATGACAAATTGTGATATTGCTCTGTGTGAGTTTCGGAAGTTGGAATGCCTTCCAGGCAATATTAGATTGATAGGTCAAATAAATGCCCTGATATTGTACTATTTGATTGAATTGACGCATAAAATTTGGAGATTCAAGGAATAATTATTATTTTTGCACTCAGAACCAAATATTTGTAACTATGGGTACATCTGCACTTCAGGAAAGATATGTCAATTTCTATACAGATTTCGCTTTCAAGAAACTGTTTGGAACGGAAATCAACAAGGATTTGTTGATTAGTTTTCTTAACTCCTTATTTGATGGTAGGGAGGTGATTGAGGATTTGCAGTATCTAAACGTTGAGCATCTTGGTCATGCCGTTGCAGATCGTAAGGCCGTGTTTGATGTGTATTGTGAGAACAATAAGGGCGAGAAGTTCCTTATAGAGATGCAAAAAGCAGAACAGAGCTATTTTGTTGACCGTAGCATATATTACTCAACTTTCCCAATTCAGGAACAAGCTCCGAAAGGTAAGTGGAACTTTGAACTCAAACGAGTATATACCATTGGCATCCTCAACTTTGTGTTCGATGAAAAGGATCCTAACTATATGCATCACGAGGTCAAGCTCATGGATGTAAACAAGAAAGAGGTGTTCTTCGATAAGTTGACATACATATATCTTGAAATGCCGAAATTCAGGAAAGGAGAAGATGAACTTGTTACCGTTCTTGATAAGTGGCTCTATGCGATGAAGAATCTCGAATCGCTTCTTGAACGCCCTAAGGTTTTGCAGGATGCAGTATTCAAAAAGTTCTTTGAGCAAGCAGAGATTGCCAATTTTACTCCGGAGGAAAAATATGACTATCGCGAAAGCCAAAAGGACTTTTGGGATATCAATAATGTTATTGAGACTGCGGAAATGAAAGGGGAAAAGAAAAGTGCGATAAAGATTGCCAAGGAAATGAAGAAAGACGGTGTGCCCTTTGCCGTTATAACCAAATATACAGGCCTTACAGAAGAAGAGATTGAAAAACTATGATCTCTTTTCGGCGAGAATCTTATCTGTAGAAAATATATAAAGCATAACTCTTCCAAGTCAAATGCAGTAGCAATCAGACTTGGAAGAGATTTTTATTGTCGGAAATTATTGTCTTTCCTGAAGGTATTTCTCTGCATTCGCAAGGTCTTCGGGAGTATCAATACCGATAGTTTCGAGATTGGTGGTGCCGACCTTGATCTTATAGCCGTTCTGCAACCAGCGTAGCTGTTCGAGACTCTCCGCAATCTCAAGACTTGACTGTGGGAGAGAGGTCACTTCCTTTAATACCTCACGACGGTATGCGTAGAGTCCGATATGCTTCAGAAATGGGTATTGTTCTGGCCATTCCTCGCTCTCCTTGCCACGGATGAAAGGAATCACAGAACGAGAGAAATACAGGGCGAAACTACGGTTATCAATAACGATCTTTGGAGAGTTCGCATTCTGAATGACTTCGATATCTTTCTTGAATGGAATGCCTAGCGTAGCTATCTGAGTATTAGCATCATCAAAGCAATGACAAACCTCCTCAATCTGACTGCGGTCAATGAAAGGCTCGTCACCCTGAATGTTGATGATAACGTCATAGTCGCCACCGATTTTCTCGATAGCCTCCTCAATGCGGTCAGTACCGCTCTTGTGGTTTGGCGAGGTCATAACCACGTTGCCACCCCACGACTTCACATGGTCGAAGATGCGCTGGTCGTCGGTTGCCACGTATGCCGTTTCGAGGCATGATGTAACCTTTTCATAAACACGCTGAATGACAGTCTTGCCACCGAGGATGGCAAGAGGTTTTCCCGGAAAGCGGGTAGAAGCGTAACGCGCTGGAATTATTCCGATGAATTTCATAATAAAATTAGCCCCTCACCTGCCCTGCGGGCATCCTCTCCCCAAGGGGCGAGGGGAAAGTTAGTATTACTAATTAAAACAATCCCTCATGATACGAATTCATTTGAGCGAGAAAAGGTATCTTTTCCCTCGCCCCTTGGGGAGAGGGTGCCCAAAGGGCGGGTGAGGGGCATTATCTCTGCAAAGTTAGCAAATAAATTGCAAAAACAAATTGATGTAAATCGTTTTTCTCTAATAAATCGAAAAAATACGTCTTTGTTTATGATTTTTCGGGGATTTTTTTGTAATTTTGGGGCGAATTATCATTTTTAAGGTGGAGGCTTTTGGCTTCTGCCGTTCAATAAAAAGAAATAGTTTTGAAAGAAATAATATCTATATTGCTATTGGCGGTTTCGCTAAGTGCCGGAGCTCAGAAAATCTCACTTGGTTCGTGCTATACCCATGACGAGGGCTTGTATCAAGGAGAGATGGTTGCTGGTAAGCCTCATGGCAAGGGAAACGTGAAGTTTGCCAATGGTGATACATACGAAGGAGAATACGTTAAAGGCAAGCGCCAGGGCTTTGGTATATACCAGTTTACGGATGGTGAGAAATACGAAGGCCAGTGGTTTCAGGATCAGCAGCACGGTAAGGGAACTTACTACTTTGCCAACAATAATCGCTATGAGGGGCTTTGGTTCCGCGACTATCAGCAGGGACAGGGCACTATGTACTATTACAACGGCGATAAGTACGAAGGTGCTTGGTTTGAGGATAAACGACAGGGTAGGGGACGATATACCTACGCTAACGGCGCTTTCTACGAGGGCGACTGGGAAGCTGACAAGAAGCAAGGCAAGGGCGTATTCAGTTGGGGTGACGGCACTACATACGTAGGGCAATGGGTTGCCAACCAGCGATGCGGCAAAGGCGAGTTTACATACGCTTCTGGTGACTCTTACAATGGCATGTGGAAGAACGACATGCAGGATGGTAAGGGCATCTACAAGTTCCAGAACGGCGATGTGTATGAAGGTGACTACGTGCAGGGCGAGCGCACTGGCGAGGGCATCTTCAAGTATGCAAACGGTGATAAATATACCGGTCATTTCTCAAATGGCGACAAGGATGGCATGGGCACTTTCATCTGGCGTAATGGTGATACATACGTCGGAATGTGGAAGAACGACCATCAGGAGGGCAAGGGCAAGATGACAAAGAAGTCGGGCGACGTGTTCGACGGAACCTTCAAGAACGGACTTCTTGACGGAGAAATCATCATCCGCTTTGCCAACGGCAATAAGTTCCGTGGTATGTTCAGTCAGGGCAAGCGAAACGGTAAGGCTATCGAAGAGGACAAGAATGGCAAGCGTTTCGAAGGCTCATACGTGAACGATGAGCGTAACGGAGCTTTCGTGGAGAAAGACCGTAATGGAAAGATAACAGCCCGTGGCACATATGACATGGGCATAAGGAATCAAGAAGACAATCTTTAAGCAACATAATAACTATGATTATTGATACAATTGAAAATCTGAAGAAATACGTCGGTATCAACCCTCTGTTTGCAGACGTGGTTAAGTTTATCGAGGAAAACGACCTGTCTTCTATGGAAGACGGCAAGTATATGATCAAGGGAAATGACCTGTTTGTCAATATCACTACAGCCAAGGGCAAGACTCCTGACGAGGCTGTGATGGAGACTCATATCAATATGATTGACATCCAGATTCCTCTTGACGAGGAAGAGACCTACGGCTACCTGCCATTGGCTGACCTTCCAAAGGCTGAGTACAATGCCGAGAAGGATATCACAAAATATCCTGATGTGCCAGGCTCAAGCTATGTTACCTGCCGTCCGGGCATGATGACAATCTTCTTCCCACAGGACGGTCATGCTCCTTGTATCTCATACGTTCCAGAGTTTAGGAAGGCAATCTTTAAGGTGAAGGCATAAACTCAATTACGAATTACCAATTACTAATTACTTGTTTATTTTTTATTGCATCAATCCATAAGCTGCATAATGTAAATAGGTAATTTGTAATTCGTCATTCGTAATTAAATCTAGGTTTATTATGGCAACAACAAAGAAAACAACCACTAAGGCCTCTGCTGCAAAAAGCACTTCAAAGAAGGCTGCTCCCAAGCATATAGGTATCGTAGCTAATGATCCATGGCTTGAGCCTTACGAGGATGCTATCCGCGGCCGTCATGACCATGCAGTATGGATGGAGAATGAGCTTACTAATAAGGGTAAGATGTCTCTGTCTGACTTTGCCAACGGTCATGAGTACTATGGTCTGCATCGCGATGACAAGGGAAAGTGGATATTCCGTGAATGGGCACCTAACGCTACTGCAATCTATCTTATCGGCGATTTCAATGACTGGAAGGAAGACGAGAAGTTTGCAGCAAAGCGTGTTAAGAACTCTGGCAACTGGGAACTGAAACTGCCAGCCAAGGCTTTGGCGCACGGGCAGTTGTATAAGATGTCCGTACATTGGGATGGCGGTCAGGGCGAGCGTATTCCTGCATGGTGCCGTCGCGTGGTACAGGATTCGGAGACAAAGATATTCTCCGCACAGGTTTGGGCTCCAGAGCAGCCTTATGTTTGGAAGAAGAAGACCTTCAAGCCTAACACTGCTCCTCTGCTCATCTATGAGGCTCATATCGGTATGGCACAGGATGAGGAGAAGGTCGGCACATATACAGAATTTAAGGATAAGATACTCCCTCGTGTCATAGAGGGGGGATATAACTGCCTTCAGTTGATGGCTATTCAGGAGCACCCTTATTACGGCTCTTTCGGCTATCACGTCAGCAGCTTCTTCGCTCCTTCAAGCCGTTTCGGTACTCCAGAGGAACTGAAGGCCTTGATTGACGAAGCTCACAAGAATGGTATTGCCGTGATTATGGATCTTGTTCAGTCTCACGCTGTGAAGAACGAAAATGAAGGTCTTGGCAATCTTTGTGGCGACCCTAACCAGTTCTTCTATCCAGGCGATAGACGAGAGCATAATCAGTGGGATTCGCTCTGTTTCGACTATGGCAAGCATGAGGTTATCCACTTCCTGCTCTCAAACTGCAAATACTGGCTCACGGAGTTCCATTTCGATGGTTTCCGCTTCGATGGTGTGACTTCTATGCTCTATTATAATCACGGTCTGGGCATTGATTTCTGCGGATATGGCGACTATTTCAACGGAGGTCAGGATGATAACGCAATGTGCTATCTCGCTCTGTCAAATAAGCTCATCCATGAGGTGAACAAGAACGCTATTACGATAGCAGAGGAAATGTCGGGTATGCCTGGACTTGCAGCAAAGTTTGCTGATGGTGGCATGGGCTTCGACTATCGTCTGGCTATGGGCATCCCTGACTACTGGATTAAGATGATCAAGGAGAAACGTGATGAGGATTGGGGCGTATTTGATATCTTTTGGAAACTCACCGACCGCCGTCAGGACGAGAAGACGATATCCTATGCCGAGTCACATGATCAGGCTCTTGTAGGCGATAAGACCATAGTGTTCCGTCTTATTGATTCTGATATGTACTGGCACTTCAAGAAGGGTGATGAGAATGACGTTGCTACGCGCGGTATCGCCCTTCATAAGATGATTCGCCTCGTTACTGCTTCTACTATCAATGGCGGCTATCTCAACTTCATGGGTAATGAGTGGGGACATCCAGAATGGATTGACTTCCCTCGTGAAGGTAATGGATGGAGCTATAAGTACGCTCGTCGTCAATGGAATCTCGTTGACAATAAGGAACTTTGCTATCATTGGCTTGGCGATTTTGATAAGGCTATGATGCAGGTCATCAAGAGCGAGAAGAACTTTAACCAGACTCCAGTCATCGAGATTTGGCATAACGATGGTGATCAGGTGCTTGCATTCTCACGCGGCGACCTCATATTCGTGTTCAACTTCTCTCCTTGCACCTCTTTCACCGACTATGGTTTCCTCGTTCCTACGGGTGCTTATAGTGTGGTGCTCAATACTGATGCTAAGGAGTTTGGTGGCAATGGCTTTGCTGATGATTCCATCACTCATCTCACCAACTATGATGAGTTGTATGTGAAGGATAAGAAGGAATGGCTCAAGCTCTATATTCCTGCAAGGTCAGCGGTGGTGTTAAGGAAGAATTAAAAGCTGCCTCTCCCCCCGCCCCTCCCATAAAGGGAGGGGAGTATATAGTAATTAACCCTAAAGAGTGGTTTGAACGATAAAAGAGTAACTACTCCCCTCCCTTTATGGGAGGGGCTGGGGGGTGGGTCTGTTTGATATATATAAATGACAAGAAATACTCAGAGTAGCACCACCACGATACGCGTGGTGTGTGCTATTGTTTTTTTGACTTTCGTTTTTTCGTATGTGTATTGCTATCAGTCAGATGTGCTGGCATTGGCTCAGCATGTATGGTCGGGTGGCGAGACACACTATGACTCTATCATAGGCGCTGTGCTCATCACGATAGTGCTCTATATCATCCACCTTGGAGTATGCGCTATCGTCCGTTTACCGCATCGAGCATTTGCACTTTCGTTTGCTCCATCGCTGATATTGCTTGGAGTACTGTCGAGCGCTACGATTCAGCCTGATAGTTCAGTTTCCGTGCTCTTTGCTACTGTGGTGGCATTTGTCTTGATGGGAATAGTGGCATTTGCCATGAAACTATTGAGCGACTATGCACCGTGTGAGAGTAAACTGCATGGAGGAACATCGTTGTTTTCGCAGGTGGCATGCTATAACTATGGTTTGCTTGCAACGCTCTTCTTTGTCACTTTCTGCATGGGTAATAATGATCGTCACATGCATTCTGTTCTGAGAATGGAGCATAGCATCATAGATGGTCATTATGGCTCTGCGCTTGATGTGGCAGCAAATGAGGGTGATGCCTCTATGACTATGCTCCGGGCATACGCTCTTAGCAAGCAGAATGAGTTGGGAGAGCGATTGTTTGAGTATCCACTTTCGGGTGGTTCTCGTGCTTTGCTTCCTGCGAGAGGGAATAGGACAATGCTTATGCCGGATAGTCTTTTCTGGCGCAATATAGGTGGCTATCCTCGTATGGAAGTTCAGAATACGAGAAGTTTCCTGCGTGTCCTTCAGAAGCAGAATATGGCGCGTCCGTGTGTTGATGACTATATGCTGACCGCTTGTCTTCTCGATAGGGATCTATCAGGCTTTGCTCGTGAGATTGTGAAGGTATATGATTTCCGCACTCAGCAGGAGAAGGACGAGGAGTTGGCTGATATAGAGAAGAAACGCAGGAAACTCGCCCGAATGATAGGCGAACAGGCGGCAATAGACTCTATTAAACCAACGGAAATGATATCACCTTCGGGTGTTAGGCTGAAGTCGCTTGACGAGCTTCCAAAACATTATCGTGAGGCTATAGTCCTTTATACTCATTCACGCTCACATCGCGAATTGGTTTATGTCAATAATGCTATGGATACAGACTATGCGGAGTTCCAGAAAATTCTGCGTACAAAGCATAAGACAAGGGCAGAGCACGACAATGCCCTTAAAACAGCCTATTTCGGCACTTATTGGTGGTACTATTACAAAAAGTCATGACCGTCTTTGGTCATGACTTTTTTATTTTTCATTTTATAATTGATTCTATCAAGACAAGAACCCAAGCAGCGTTCCGGCTGCAACGGCAGAACCTATGACACCAGCTACGTTTGGTCCCATAGCGTGCATGAGCAGGAAGTTCTTACGGTCATACTCAAGTCCGAGATTGTTCGATATTCGTGCCGCCATTGGTACGGCACTAACACCTGCGTTACCGATGAGAGGGTTGATCTTGCTATCCTTTGGCAAGAAGAGGTTCATAATCTTCACGAAGCATACACCGCTTGCCGTTGCGATTATGAAAGCACAAGCACCTACAGCGAAGATGAAAACGGTCTTGATTGTCAGGAACTCAGAAGCCTGTGTAGAACAGCCTACGGTGAGGCCGAGAAGTATTACAACGGCATTGTTGAGAGAGTTTGTTGCAGTATCTACGAGGCGGTTCGTCTTGCCACATTCCTTCAGCAGGTTTCCGAAGAAAAGCATACCGAGCAATGGAAGACCAGACGGCACGATGAATGTCGTCACGATAAGTCCGAGGATAGGGAAGAGAATCTTCTCTGTCTTTGAAACTGAACGTGCAGGCTTCATGCGGATGAGACGCTCTTTCTTTGTGGTGAGAATACGCATGATGAAAGGCTGTATTACAGGGACGAGTGCCATGTAAGAATAGGCACAAACGGCAATAGCACCCATGAGGTTCGGGCTTACTTTTGACGATAGGAAGATAGCCGTAGGACCATCAGCACCACCGATGATAGCGATACCAGCCGCCTGATTTGGTTCAAAGCCCATGGCAAGAGCTGCCATATAAGCACCGAAGATACCAAACTGGGCAGCGGCACCGATAAGGATAAGCTTCGGGTTGGCTATGAGGGCAGAGAAGTCTGTCATGGCTCCTATGCCGAGGAATACGAGTGGAGGGTACCAGCCTTGTCGCACTCCTTGGTAGAAAATGTTAAGTACGGAATTGTCCTCGTAGAGACCAATCTCAAGTCCTGCGGCACGGAATGGGATATTACCCAATATGATGCCCAGACCAATAGGAACGAGCAGCAGAGGCTCGAAATCCTTTTTTATGGCGAGCCAAAGTAGGAGGCATCCCACGAGGATCATGATGAGGTTGCCCCATGTAGCATTGGCGAAGCCTGTGTATGTAAGGAACTCGTTGAAGTTCGTTACGATGAAATCGGAAAATGTCATAAAGCCTAACCAAGCCTTCCCAAAGGGAAGGATGTTTTATAGTAATAATCCTTCACAGTGGCCGCGCTTGGTGTACGGTTTTGAAATTAAGAATGATTTTGATGATAATCCTTTCGCCTTCCGGCTCCCTCTCTACGGGAGAGGGCGGGGGGAGAGGCCGTGAGGGGTCTGCCTTTACCCAATTGTCACAAGCACAGCACCCTCCATCACGGTGTCACCCTTGCTGACGAGGACGGAAGTGATAGTGCCTGATGTCTCTGCTTCGATGTTGTTCTGCATCTTCATAGCTTCAAGTACGATGACTGTATCGCCGACGGCAACGGCATCGCCTACCTTGACAGGAATCTCGGTAATAGTGCCAGGGAGAGGAGCTACGACCTTAGCACCGCTACCTGCCTGAACAGGTGCAGGAGCAGGTTGTGGTGCAGGAGCCGAGCCTACGACTGGAGCGGCTGCAGGTTTCTCCACCTTAACTTTCTTTACTTGCTTACCTACGGAGATAGGTTGCTTGAGTTCTACATCGAAATCTATTCCGTTTACGTTGACCTTGGCGAGTGTTCCCTCTACCTCATTGATTTCTACATCATAGTCAACACCTTGTATTGTATATTGATATTTTGCCATAGTAGCCTAACCAAGCCTTCCCAAAGGGAAGGATGTTTTTATAGTAATAATCCTTCACAAAGGCCGCGCTTGGTGTGCGGGTTTTAGAAATTACGTTTATTGAATGTTTATCTCGGTAATTACTCCACTCCCTTTATGGAAGGGGCTGGGGGTGGGTCTTCTTGTCTGGTACTGGTGTCCCTGCCCCAAGAGCTGACCAAGAGGTATGTCGTGGTTTGATGGTGATAATACCACTCTCTACATCGTGAACGTCATCGGCATATTGCTTGAGAGCCATAGCGATAACTGCGATGTAGGTTTCCTTGGATATACCCTTTGACTTAAAGCCGTCCTGAAGGATGATGTTTGTCTTCTGACCAACCTCGATAAGTGCCTCACCAGTCTTAACTACAGGCTTGACCACAGGTTTTAGTGGGGTAGAGGTTGCCACCTTCTTGATTTTGCTCTTGTCACGAAGTGCCCAGCCAAGAAGGGAGAAGAAGACATAGAGAACGGCAAGACAGGCGAATACAATGCCCATGGATAGTACGGTGATACCAAAGCCGTGAGGGTCGTCACGTTTCAGCATATCCACCTTAGACTCCGTTGCCGTGGTGTAGTTCTCAATGTTAGGCGTCACCGTGTCTGGTGTCTTGATTGCCCATTCGTCAGAACCATCCTTTACGCGGGCGTATGAGCAGTTCACCTTTAGAACAGGGATTGATACAGAGTCGATAAGGTCGATGGCGTTACCGTCATAGAGGGCAATCCACTGAGTGGTACTGTCTGCCTTAACGGCAAGATGCAACCCTCCCTCTGCAGGATTACTGTTCAGGTAGAATACTACATGCTGACGGGCGGACAAGGCTGTACGACTCTCATTGTTTGGGATGATAGTCATACGTTTCATGCGCTCAGCAGCACTCATCTTTGGGTTGAGAACGGACTTATCCGTGGTGATGTACATGCCTCTCACGTTGTATGAAGAATATGCAACGTTTACGAGCTCTACCCATGGATCATGTTTTCCGAACTCATCCTGGATACTGGTGGTGTTATGTGTGACGACCTCATTGATTTTGATATTCTTGGCACCTTGTGCCATCAATGAAGTGCATCCCACAAACAGCAGACCGAGTATGGACGCTAATTTTTTCATGATGTCTTGTGTATTGTTTAAGTAGTTAAAAATTGTATTGTATATATTGTTGATTCAGGATTTTTTAGGTATGTGATTCTGGCAGATAATTTAAGGGATTGTTTATGTACAAAGTACAAATAGGTAAACGCAAAGACGCAGAGTCGCAAAGTTTTCTGAAGATTAAAAAGACATGAGATAGAATTCTTCGCGTCTTTGTGTCTTCGCGTTTATTTCTTTTATGCTCTTAGCAGAAGAACAGCACAACTATCTGGGCTGCAAAAATGCGGAGGAACATACTCAATGGATAAACCGTAGAGTAGCCGATAGAAGGCGCGTCCTTGGAACATGATGAGTTTGCGTAAGCCAATGCTGGTGGATCGGTATATGTACCTGCCAGCATACCCATAATTGTGAAGTAATTGAACTTATAGCGGAGTCGTGCCAGAGGACCTATGATCAATATAGGTATGATGGTGATAAGAAAACCTGTAAGTACATACAGCATACCGTCACCGGCAACAACCGTGTGGACAAAGTTTGCACCAGCCTTGATTCCCACACTCGACAGGAATAGCACAAGTCCAATTTCTCGAAGGATAAGGTTGGCTGATGTGGTGGTATAAGTCACGAGCTTTACCTTATAGCCATAACGGCCAATGAGGATTGCGATAATCAGAGGTCCACCTGCAAGACCGAGCTTCAATGGTACAGGCATACCTGGGAGAGCGAAAGGAATGTTACCGAAGATAAGACCTATCACTATACCGATGAAGATAGTCGCAATGTTAGGATGGTCAAGTCGCTTGATAGCGTTACCCATAAGGGTTGCAACGCGGTTTACTGAAACCTCTTCACCAACGACCATGATGCGGTCACCTACCTGCAATGGAAGGTCGGATGATGCGAACATCTCCATACCCTGACGTGTCACGCGGGTTACGTTTACGCCATAAACGCTTGAGAAGTGTAGCTTTGCAGGAGTCTTACCATTGATAGAAGACTGAGTGATAACGATACGCTTGCTGACCATCTGCTTGTTCTTCTCCTGTTCCTCGAACTCAGGTACGATAGTCTTTACACCGATGAAGGCAATGATTGCCTCTGCATCAGGCTCTGCACAAACAACATAGACCTTATCGCCCATTTCGATTGTTGTGCTACTCTTAGGAATGATCAGCTCTGTACCACGAAGAATGCGAGAGCATACAAAGTCACGCTTCAGAAAGTCGTGGATCTCAAGAATTGTGCGACCAGAGAGATACTCATTCTGCACGATAAGGTGCATGAGATAAGGTTTTGCCGCAGCATTTGACTCATGAGCATTGAGTTCTTCCTCTTCTTCCTCAAGTTTTACGCGGCAGATGTAGCGGATTGCGATTGTCGCACCAATGATGCCGACAACACCAAGAGGGTAGGCACAGGCATAGCCGTTAGCGATGGTTGGAACATTACCATCTGTGAAGATGGCTGTAAGTGCCTCGTTTGCAGCACCAAGACCAGGAGTGTTGGTGACAGCACCATACATCGTACCTACCATCATAGGGAGATTGATAGGATTTGATGTATCAAAGAAAATGTAATAGCAGGCGAACATCACCAGTACGTTGAGAACTATGGTTGATGCTGCGAGCAGATTGAGCTTCACGCCTCCCTCACGGAAGGACTCAAAGAAGCCTGGGCCTACCTGAAGACCAATCATAAAGACGAACAGGATAAGACCGAAGTCTTGTACGAACGTCAGAATGTCGGTTGGAGCTGTAAACCCAATGTGGCCGGCTACAATACCGGCGAAGAGAACGAAAGTCACCCCCAGTGAGATGCCTGCAATCTTCAGCTTGCCGAGCAGTACGCCAACGGCAATGACAAGCGCATAGAGCAAGGCAATATGAGCTACGCTCTCTGAATTAGTGAAAAGATTTATAATCCAATCCATTGTGTTTAGTGAAATTAAAAAATATAACTGCAAAGTTAATAAAAATACCTTATTCTAATGCAACTTTACCCACTTTTTTTCATTAATATTCATTTTTTACCTCATTTCTTATTCAGAATAAAAAAAATATACTATATTTGCACAGAATATTCGTACACAATAGACTAAAACAAAAATATACTTAAACAATATACTAAAAAAATTATGGCTAATAACAAAGAGAAACTCTTTACCGAGTTTTCTGCGCCTACCACCCAAGAGTGGCTTGATAAGATTCAGGTTGACCTCAAGGGCGCAGACTTCCAGAAACGCTTGGTATGGAAGACAAATGAAGGCTTTAGTGTGCAGCCTTTCTATCGCCGTGAGGACGTAGAGAAATTGCAGACTCCTAATGCCATGCCTGACGAGTTCCCATTCGTTCGTGGAAACAAGAAAGACAATAATCTGTGGTATGTTCGTCAGGAGATTGATGCTTCTGATGCCAAGGCGGCTAATGCCAAGGCTCTCGACGTACTAAACAAGGGTATCGACTCACTTTCCTTTAGGATTCCTGGCAAGGCAGTAAGTGCAGAGTTCATCGAGCAGTTGCTTGACGGTATTTACTGCGATGTAGTAGAGGTAAACTTCAACACCTGCAAGCGCCACTCTGTTGAGCTGGCTAAGATTCTTGTGGCTTATTTCGAGAAGAAGGGCTACGACAAGGAGAAGGTAGTGGGTTCTATCGACTGGGATCCTATTGAGAAAATCGTGGTTGACGGAAAGGATGTGCAGCCTGTTTTGAAGTTCGCTCCAGAACTTATTGAGGCTTTGAAGGAATATCCAAACTTCCGTTGTATATCCGTAAACTCAGTTTCGCTCAACAATTCTGGAGCCTATATCGTTCAGGAACTCGGTTATGCCCTTGCTTGGGGTAACGAATATCTTCAGCAGTTGGTTGATGCTGGTGTTGAGCCTACTCTTGCAGCAAGCAAGATTAAGTTCAATATGGGTATTTCCGAGAACTACTTTATGGAGATTGCGAAGTTCCGTGCTGCACGTATGCTCTGGGCACAGATTGTAAAGCAATATGAGCCAAAGTGCGATTGCGCTTGTAAGATGTGCGTGAATGCTGTTACCACATCTTATAATATGACGGTCTTTGATGCATATGTGAATATGCTACGCTCTCAGACAGAGACTATGTCTGCAGCTATCGCAGGAGTTCATTCAATCGTGGTTACTCCATTCGATGCTGTCTATGAGACTCCGAATGATTTCTCTGAGCGTATCGCACGTAATCAGCAGTTGCTTTTGAAGGAGGAGTGCCACTTTGATAAGGTTGTGGATCCTGCTTCTGGTTCTTACTATATCGAGGAACTCACCACTTCGCTTGCTGCTGAGGGTTGGAAGATATTCCTAAAAGTAGAGGATGAAGGCGGTTTCCTTGCTGCTGCTCTTGCAGGAACTATTCAGGATGATATCAATGCAACGAATGAGAAGCGTCACTTACACGCAGCTCAGCGTCGTGAGTTCATTCTTGGTACTAACCAGTTTCCTAACTTTACCGAGAAATCAGAGGGTAAGCAGCCAATAGACGGCTGTGAGGATTCTTGCGGTCATGAGGCTGGAAGTATCAAGAATATCAACAGCACACGACTTGCAGCCGACTTTGAGAACCTTCGTCTGGCAACAGAGAAGGCAAAGAAGCAGCCTGTGGCATTCATGCTTACGATAGGTAATCTCGTTTGGCGTCAGGCTCGTGCTCAGTTCTCTTGCAATTTCCTTGCTTCTGCGGGATATAAGGTTATTGATAACCTCGGCTTTGCAACTGTAGAGGAGGGTGTAGCTGCTGCTAAGGAGGCCGGTGCTGATATCATCGTTCTCTGTTCTTCAGATGATGAGTATGCTGAATATGCTATTCCTGCATATCAGGCAACTGGCGATTCCGCACTCTTCGTAGTTGCTGGTGCTCCTGCTTGCTCAGAGGAGCTGAAGGCTGCGGGCATTGAGAACTTCATCCACGTAAAGGTAAATCAGCTTGAGACTTTGAAACTGTTCAATCAGAAACTGGGTATCAACTAAATTTACTATTTACCGGATTTACTATTTACTATTTATTTACTATTGTATCAATTTACTATTTGCCATGACTAAAAAGGAACTCTCTGAAAGGTTGACGGTTTTTGCCGTTCGGATTGTGAAGATGGTTGATAGTATGCCAAATACAATATCAGCTCATGCAATAGCGAAGCAGATTGTTAGGTCTGGTACATCTCCATCTGCCAATTACAGGGCGGCTTGTTTGGCGAAATCCGACAAGGATTTCTTGAACAAGTTGAAGATGGTAGAGGAAGAACTTGATGAAACAAATCATTGGATTGATATAATAATGAGAACAGGAATGCTTCCTTTGGGAAGAATGTCAGATCTTCACATTGAAAGTCAGGAACTTCTAAATATCATCTCTAAGTCGATTGTCACGATGAAGGCAAGGATTAAGGCTGACGAGGATGCGAAGAAAAATAGTAAATAAAATAGAAATAGTAAATAAATAGTACATAGTAAATAGCTAAATAGTACATTACTATTATGAGAAAGAATTTCAAAAATATAGATATAACTGCCGGCATTAAGTCTCAGAGTGGTCTTGATTGGCAGAAAGAGAATGGCATCAACTATAACTGGAAGACTCCAGAGCAGATTGATGTTAAACCTGTATATACCAAGGAGGATCTTGAGGGCATGGAGCATCTCGACTTCACAGCCGGCATACCGCCATTCCTCCGTGGTCCTTATTCAATGATGTATCCTTTCCGTCCTTGGACAATCCGTCAGTATGCCGGATTCTCTACGGCTGAGGAGAGTAACGCATTCTATCGTCGTAACCTTGCTGCCGGACAGAAGGGTCTGTCTGTGGCATTCGACCTCCCTACGCATCGTGGCTATGACCCTGACAATATGCGTGTTATTGGCGATGTGGGTAAGGCAGGCGTGTCTATCTGTTCTGTGGAGAACATGAAGGTGCTCTTCGATGGTATTCCATTGAATAAGATGTCCGTATCAATGACTATGAACGGTGGTGTGCTTCCAATCATGGCATTCTACATCGTTGCAGGTCTTGAGCAGGGTGCAAAGCTTGAGGAAATGGCTGGCACTATCCAGAATGATATCCTCAAGGAGTTCATGGTGCGTAACACATACATCTACCCACCATCATTCTCTATGAAGATCATAGCAGACATCTTTGAGTTCACATCACAGAAGATGCCTAAGTTCAATAGTATCTCAATCTCTGGCTATCACATGCAGGAGGCAGGTGCAACAGCCGACATCGAGCTTGCCTACACGCTTGCCGACGGTATGGACTACCTTCGTGCAGGTATCAACGCAGGTATCGATATTGATGCCTTCGCACCTCGTCTTTCATTCTTCTGGGCTATTGGTGTGAACCATTTTATGGAGATTGCAAAGATGCGTGCCGGACGTCTGTTGTGGGCAAAGATTGTGAAGAGCTTCGGCGCTAAGAATCCTAAGTCTATGGCTCTCCGTACTCACTCTCAGACATCAGGATGGTCGCTCACAGAGCAGGATCCATTCAATAATGTAGGTCGTACTTGTATTGAGGCTATGGCTGCTGTTCTAGGTCATACACAGTCACTTCACACCAACTCTCTTGATGAGGCTATCGCCCTCCCAACCGATTTCTCTGCACGTATTGCCCGTAATACCCAGATCTATATCCAGAATGAGACAAAGGTATGTAAGGAGATTGACCCTTGGGCAGGTTCTTACTATGTTGAGACTCTCACCAACGAACTTGTTCACAAGGCTTGGGAGCACATTCAGGAGATTGAGAAACTCGGTGGTATGGCTAAGGCTATCGAGACAGGTGTGCCTAAGATGCGTATCGAGGAGGCTGCTGCACGTACTCAGGCTCGTATTGACTCTGGCGTTCAGACAATCGTTGGTACTAACAAGTATCGTCTTGCGCATGAGGATCCTATTGATATCCTTGAGGTTGACAATACCGCTGTACGTCTTCAGCAGGAGGCTGCCATCAAGAAACTCAAGGCTGAGCGTGATGAGGAAGCATGTAAGAAGGCACTTGCAGCCATCACAGCTTGCGTGCAGGAGTTTGCTGATGGCAAGAAGTCGGAGAACAACCTCCTTGCTCTTGCTGTTGAGGCAGCCAAGGTTCGTTGTACATTGGGTGAGATATCTGACGCCTGCGAGAAAGTCGTAGGTCGTTATAAGGCAGTAATCAGAACAATTTCAGGCGTGTATAGTTCAGAATCAAAGAATGACAGCGACTTCGAGAAGGCTTGTGAGCTTACTGAGAAGTTTGCAA
>Ga0256407_10000952_pt1 | contig 65258 bp, 60 predicted proteins | sample RumenRJG_04DNA_FD_193489 | JGI IMG/M metagenome (GOLD analysis project Ga0256407, IMG submission 193489) | Bovine rumen microbial communities from Lethbridge, Alberta, Canada - RJG_04 | ecosystem: Host-associated > Mammals > Digestive system > Stomach > Rumen | place: Canada: Alberta... | reverse complement strand
ATTGTGAATCCCTCCGACAAAGCCCGCGAATGCGTGACCCAGCTCACGGCCATGAATACCTCACGCAGTACCTCGATAGTGAATCTGGAATTCAACAGCCGCAACAGAGCCTTGGGTCTGGAATTCCTGTCAGAACTCGTGAGATGCTACAACATCGAGTCGAACGCCGACAAGAACAGGATAGCCATGCGTACTTCCGACTTCCTGAAAGACCGTCTCGACATCATCAGCAAGGAACTCAACGCCACCGACACCCGTCTGCAGGACTACAAGCGCGGAGCCGGTGTGACCAATATGTACGACGACACAAAGACGAGTCTGGAAGAAGAGGCCCGCTACGGTAAGGAAGCTCTCGACGCTGAGACACAGATGCAGCGCATCAACTCGCTCAGCGACTACATCCACAAGCCTGAGAACATCGGCAGCCCCATTCCCGGAGCCACCGGTCTCACCGACCCCAACCTGGCCGGTACCATCAACAGCTACAACCAGCTGGTGGCCGAATACCAGCGCCTGGCCACAAGTTCATCGGAGAACAACCCTGTGCTGAAGAACCTGAAGAACCAGATGGAAGCCGGTTTCAAGGGCGTGGAGATTGCCCTCAAGAACGCCTACGATCAGGCCGCCATAGCCAGAAACAAGCTCAGCGGCAAGGCCGGTCAGTACAACCAGCGTATCTCGAAGACTCCTGTCGACGAGCGCATCATGACCAGCATCACCCGCCAGCAAGACACCAAGTCGAGCATCTATCTTGACCTGCTCCAGAAGATGGAGGCCACCGCTATGGCGCTCGACGCCATCACCGAGGATGCGAAAATCATCAACAAGCCCTATGCCGCCCAGTGGCCCACCTCACCGAAGAAGAAAGTGATCCTGGGCGTGGCCCTGCTCATCGGTCTCTTCCTCTCACTGCTGTGGGTGTACTTCAAGGAACAGCTTTCAAAGAAGATTGCCGACACGCACACCATGCGCAACATGCTGGGCAACGCCTTCCCCATCGTATCGATGCGCACTGACCGCAAACTCTCCGAGAACCAGAAATTCGGCAATATGCGCACCATCGTGCGCTCTATCCTGAACCGCACACAAGGCAACACGGTGCTTGTCACTTCCTACAACCAGGAAGACGGCAAGAGCCTCGTGGCCACCGCACTGGCCGAGAACTATGCCAAGACAGGCGCCAGGACCCTGCTCATGGCTGTGAGAAACGCCGCCAGCGAGGAGGAGCGCCGCAACATTGCCTTCTATCTGGAGCCCTCCGACAAGCACCTGGCCGAAGACCTCACCTGGCAGTCGGAACGGATGGACAATCTGTGGACACTGCCCATCACGCTGAGCACCGACGACCTGGTGGCCTTTGTCTGCGACAAACGCCTCGACAGTGTGGTGAAACAGCTGAAGGAGAAGTTCGAATACGTCATCATCGACACCGTGGCTATGAAAGACGTGCCCGACGAGATGACACTGGGCAAGTATGCCGATGTGGCCGTGATGGTGATGAAACCCGGCAATACCGACAAGCGTGCCGTCGAGGTGCTCTACAATGCCAAGGAGAACAATCTGCTCCCCCACACACTGGTTGTCATAAACGAGCGATACTAATATCCCGGAAGCCCTACCCCCATAGGGCTTCCGGATTCTCTCCCCCAAAAAAGAAATGAGAAAATACGCTACAGGAAATGAGCTGATAAGAGACGCAGTCGTGCTGGGCGATTTTGCCATCCTCAACCTGCTTCTGGCGGCTTTCTACCAGCTATTTCCCGAACTGCTGCCGTCCTTCTTCGACCGTGAGCCCAAAATCGTTATCATCATGGCCAATCTGTCGATGATTCTGGCACAGATGTGTGTGGGTACCATCATACACAAACGGCGCATCAGTTTTGAGGAGCTCTTCACATGCGTCTTCAAACTCTGCTTCCTGCAGTTGGCCGTTATGATGTTTGTCTTGCGCCTGCTTTGCGACGGAGGAGGATTCTTCGAGTTCACCATCGCTTTCGGCCCGACCCTGTTCGTGACGATACTTCTCTCGCGCCTGGTGGAGAAAATAATGATAGCCCGCTTCCGCCTGGAAGGCAAAAACACACGCAGCATCATCTTCATAGGCAACGACCCCTCGGTGGTGGAACTCTACGACAAGCTCATATCCGACTCGTCGACAGGGTACAAGGTAAGAGGCTACTATGCCGATGAACTTATTCCGCAATGTCCCCCCGGCATACCCTTCCTGGGCGATATCGACGACCTGAACCAGATGATGGCAAGCTACTCGCTCACAGCCATCGAGAAAGACACGACCCACAAGAAGCGCCGGCTGCGCGAACTGAACATCTCACCACTCGATGAGGTGTTCTGCAGTCTCTCGCACAGCGACTACGACGAGATTGTGAAAATCATGAAGTTCTGCGACCAGAACGTGGTACATTTCTACTATGTGCCACGCACCTTCGGCAACTATCAGCTCAATCTGCGTCCGGAGCGGCTGGGCGACAGCATCGTGTTCACCAACTACTACGAGCCCCTGTCGCGCCCGCTGAGCAAAGCCGCCAAGCGTGGCTTCGACATCATCTTCAGCTTCGTGGTGTGTCTGTTCCTGCTGCTGCTCGCCCCCCTTATCATCTGGAAGATCAAGAAAGAGAGCCCCGGCCCCGGCATCTTCAAGCAAGACAGGACCGGTCTGAACGGCAAGACCTTCGTGTGTTACAAGTTCAGGTCCATGCACATGAACAAAGATGCCGACAGCCGCCAGGCCACGAAAGACGACCCACGGAAGTTTCCTTTCGGCGACTTCATCCGCCGCACCAACATCGACGAACTGCCCCAGTTCTTCAATGTGCTGAAAGGCGACATGAGCGTGGTGGGTCCCCGTCCACACATGCTGAAACACACCGAGGAGTACGGCCGCATCATCGACCACTATATGGTGCGCCACTTCAGCCGTCCCGGCATCACCGGCTATGCCCAGATCATGGGATGCCGGGGTGAGACAAAGGATGTGAAGGAAATGGAGGAACGCATCAAGAAAGACATCTGGTACATAGAGCACTGGACCTTCTGGCTCGACATCAAGATTATCTTCAAGACCATGCTGTCACTGTTCACCCACGACGAGAAAGCCTACTGACATGGTCAGGGACCGGTGTATCTATTCCTTCAACGGAGCCCTCTACAAGATGACGGGGGTGCAGAAGGTGATGCTCGACATCCATCATGCCGTGAGCAACACCTACGAGGCCTACATAGCGGGCACAATCCCCTATGACCGCATACACAAGGACATGGGCGTGAAGCCTTCCGAATACAAGCGTGTGCGCAATCCCTTCATGTTCTACCGCTCCATCGTCATCGTGCACGAACGGAAATACCTGTGGGTGTTCTGGCTGCTCAATCACCTGCTGTTGCAGCGCATCAAGATTGTGTACATACACCACAACATCTTCTCCAACCTGCGCCGGGCCTCCATCATGCCCCATACGGTGGTATCCATCTCCGACCGCTGTACAGAAAACCTGACCCAATTCTTCAAGGTGCCATCCAGCCATATACACAAGATACACAACTGCGTGGCCGACATCCATCCACCACGACACCGCATTCCCGACGGCGATACCGTCACCCTGCTTTATCCCGCCCGCATCAACGACGTGAAGCGGCAGCCCGAAATCGTGAAACGTCTGCGCGGACATCTCAACAGCAACGTCCGCATCCTCTTTGCCGGCGACGGTCCGCTCCTTGAACAATTGCAGACGGTCACCGCCGGCAGTTCCCAATTCATCTCCATGGGATATGTCAGCGACATTCCCTCACTCATGGAGAAGTGCGACTACATGCTTCTGTTCTCCAAACACGAGGGTCTGCCCATCACGCTCATCGAAGCGGCCATGTGCGGTTTGCCCATCGTGTGCAACGATGTAGGCGGCAATACGGAGATAGCCGTCGACGGCAAGAACGCCTTTGTCGTAAACGACTGGGAGAGTCTGGCAGCCACACTCAACCGCCTGTCAGAAACCAGCAGCGCACGATACGGGGAAATGTCGGAAGCCAGCAGGACTATCTACGAGGAGCACTACACCTTCGACACCTTCAAAAAAGCCTATCTGGCATTATTGGACAATTTGGACTGACATGGTTCCACCTTTAGTAGAGAAAATACTCCGGAGCGACGGTCTCACAATGGAAGAGCTGCTGGAAAGGAAAGGCAGCATCTACACCTTCCTCAACCCCGTGTCGTATCTCAATGCACAGAAGGAAAAAGACTTGTTCCAGGCGTTCGACGGCATCTTCGCCGACGGGTCGCTGCTGGTGAAAGCCATACGCCTGCTTTACGGCAGGAAAGTGACACGCCGCAGCTTCGACATGACCTCACTGGCTCCTACGCTCCTACGCCACGCCCTCCAAGAGGGCAAGCGTATTGCCATCATAGCCAGTAAGCAGGAAGAAGTGGAACAGGCTGTGAGCATCATCCGCAACCAATATCCCGGCATCCATATCACCTATTGGCGCAACGGCTATTTCTCGTCCGAGGCCGAAATTGAGGTCGAAGCGCGGCATATAGCCAGCATGGCACCCGACTATCTCATCGTGGGCATGGGCATTGTGCTGCAGGAAAAGATGCTGCTGTGTGCCAAAAGGGAAGGATTCGGGGGAATCGGCTTCACCTGCGGCGGCTTCATCCACCAACTATGCGGCGGCAAAGACTATTATCCGGAGTGGATAGACCGCCACAACCTGCGGTTCGTATACCGTATGTACAAAGAACCACACACACGCAGCCGCTACGCCAAGGCGGCCGTCGTCTTCCCACCAGTCTTCATCGGTGAGCAGATAACACATTTGTTCAAAAAAACACCATCTCTATGACAAAAGACATCAAGTTCTCCCTCATAGTGCCCGTATACAACGTAGCCCAATACCTGCGGCGCTGCCTGGACAGCCTGGCCAAACAAGACTACTCCAACTATGAGGTAATCTGCATCAACGACGGAAGCACCGACGAGAGCCCCTCCATACTCGCTGAATATGCCGCCTACAGCCACTTCACCATAATCCATCAGGAGAACCGCGGACTCGGGGGAGCCCGCAACACCGGCCTCTCACACGCCTGCGGCCAGTACATCTGGTGCATTGACAGCGACGATTGGATAGCCCCCGACGCACTATCCCGCATCTATGCCGCCATCAAGAGCCGCGAGCAGACCGGTGTGGTGATGATAGACATGACCAAGACCTATGAGGACGGGAGCAAGAATAATCTCTCTGCGATAAGAAGCTTTCTCCCCGGCGAAGAGCTGACATGCTGGAGCCTCACCCGCCACCTGCTGCTCTACGAAGGCCTCTACGCCGCCCAGGCAAGAATCTTCCGCGCCGACATCATCAGGGATTTCCGCTTCAGCGACGGTTTCTACGAAGACATCCCTCTCATCAAACTCTTTGCCAAGCAAGACTTTCCCATCGTGCATCTGCCGGGCGAAGTTTACTATTACTTCCAGCGGTCGGGCTCCATCATGAAGACCATCGACCGGAGAGTTCTCGACGTGTTCCAGCAATTCCGCCTGGTAGCCGACTACCTGGCAGACGACAGCCGTTACAAAGTGCTCACTGCCCATTTCTTCTTCTATCTCTCCGGCATCACCTACGAAAGATGCCTCCGGTGCGGCGACAAATCCATCATGGCCGAAGCAAGACAGCTGTTCAGAGAGGGGAAACGCAGACAAGCCAGTATATGGCAGGTGGTCATGAGGCTGAACATCTCCATAAAGCGCAAGCTGAGATTGGTTTACTATTACTTTAAAATGTCATGAAACCAGCACGTTATTTAGGAAGGCAACTGGAGTTTTTCCTGCTTAACTATATTACCGCCCATGTACCGATTTATAGCTTCAGGAAGGTAGTGTATCGCCTTTGCGGCGCCAAAATAGGCCAGCGTACCATCATCGACATGGACGCGTACGTGTTGAGCCCCGAACTGCTGCGCATAGGCTCGCACACCCACATCAATCACGACTGCATGCTCAATGCCGAGGGCGGCATCACCATCGGCGACAATGTATCAATCTCACACCATGTACGCATCTGCTCCTCCAGCCATGCCTACGACACCCCCGACTTCAAACTCCGGCAAGCCCCCATCCGCATCGACAATCATGTGTGGATAGGGTTGGGAGCCATGGTGCACCTGGGCGTGCACATCGGCGAGGGCGCCGTGATAGCATCGGGTGCGGTGGTAACGAAAGACTGCGAGCCCTGGACCGTCTACGGTGGTGTACCGGCCAAGGCGATTGGCAAACGTGAAATCAGTGAGGTGGCCTACGACTGCACATCATTCCTCCATACACATGGGTTGAGAAAGCCCTATCTGAGATAACAAGACAATGACACTCAAGAAGATTTTTCTTTACAACAACATTATGGACTTCGGAGAGAGGCACCAATGGGTAAAGCCTCTGCTCCCTCTTTTTTTCAGGCTGAAGAAAAAGGCCAAGAAACTGCTGTTATCACGTGAGTTCTATTTTGAGGTGACAGCCTGCGAACACTGCAACCTGCAGTGCGCCATGTGCTCCCACTATTCGCCGCTGGCCGCCGAGTCGTTTGCCGACACAGAAGAGCTGGACCGCGACCTCACACAACTGAACAGACTGTTCAAAGACTATCACCTCACCTGCTGCATCCTGGGAGGTGAGCCCCTGCTGCATCCCGACATAGCCGAGATGATGCAAACCTGCCGCAAGGCGCTGCCCTCAGCACGTCTGCAATTGTGCACCAACGGCCTGCTGCTCAAGAAAATGGACGACCGTTTCTGGCAGTCTCTTCACGACAACGACGTGCAGCTCGTCATCTCCTCCTACCCTGTGAAAATCGACTACGAGTGGATCATGAAGAAAGCCGCCGAAACTGGTGTGGAAAAGGTGCTGCGCGAAAATGCTATCACCACTGGTTTTGCAAAGGGAGTAATCAGTCCGCAAGCCGGCGACAGCCGCCACAACGCCATCATTTGCGACGCCCACCACCGCAGCCATAACCTGTCGCACGGCAAACTGTACACTTGCCACTGCTCAGCCAATATCCATCTGTTCAACAGTTATTTCCACACTCACTATCCAGAAGACAACGGTGTAGACATTTACGGGGCCGAAACAGCCCGCACACTGCTCCGCAAGATGGAAGAGCCCTGTGCCCTGTGCGCCCACTGTCGCCCCGACCAGCACATTGTAAAGCCTTGGAGTCACTCCAAGAAAGACATATATGAATGGCTCGAAGAATAAACGACAACCACGAAAAGAGAAGACAATTATTTAAAAATAATTAATAATCAATGCTTTTCAAAGCATATAATTGGATAAGAAAAGGATAAATTGTAATTTTGCAAATTATCAACGTTGTTTCAGAAACAGAAATAAGAACCTACGCAATATGAAGAGATTTTTAACCACCATCATGTCCGTGCTTCTCGTAGGCTTTGCATTTGCCGGCCCCATCGACAGAAACGCAGCCCGACAGATTGCAGATGAATTTGCCCAAAAGCGGCATCCTTCCTCCACTCTCGAGGCCGTTTCCACCCGGAACGCCCGCCGCGCAGGCGCCACCGAAGAAGAAGCTTATTACTACGTGTTCAATCTCAGTGATGACAATGGATTCGTGATTGTGTCGGGCAATGATGACTGCCCGTCTATTTTGGGATATACCGACCAAGGCTCTTTCGACCCCGCCAACGTGCCCGACGGTCTGGCCTTCATGCTCAACATGTATGAGGAGCAGATTAAAGGAATTGAAAATTACGCCCAAAAGCAAGAAGTGGCCCACCAAGAAGAGAGCGCAGCCCCCCGCCGCAGCATGTCGCTGGCCCGCCATTACATCTGCCCGCTCGACTCTTTCTTCTTCTTTTCCACACCGCCCTACAATTATTTCTGCCCTGCCGATTCCTCCGGCACCCACGAAGGTTCGGGCTGTGTAGCCACTGCTATGATCCAGGTGATGGCCTATTGGCAATATCCCTCCAAGACAACCGCCATTCCCGGCTATCTATCGGAGCCCTATGTCATTGAAGACATTCCCTCCCAACCCATCGACTGGCCCAATGTGCTGAGAAACTACAGTTTCAAATACTACTACAACACCCCCGACGAGCAGATTGATGCCATAGCCAGCCTCGCCTACCGCGCATCCGTGAGTGTGAAGAACGACTTCGGTACCGGAACCGGTGCATCGGTAAGCAACGTCATACCAGCCATGGTCAACTATTTCGGCTACTCGCCCGACATACAGATGGCCGAATTGGTGGATATGGGCATGAACAAGACAGAAGACATCATTTACAATGAACTGGTGCAGGAGCGGCCTGTGATGATGGGCGGCCTCCGTCATAGTGTAGACCCGCTGAGTCCCAGAGGCGCTCATATGTGGGTAGTCGACGGCTACGAACAAGACGACCTCTTCCATTTCAACTGGGGTTGGAACGGCCACATGAACGGATATTTCCGCATTGCAGCCATCAGTCCTTACCACCACGAGATGGTATGGAACTATATGAACAGCCTCTTCATGTTTTACAACATCAAGCCGGCTGGCGTCGACAGTAATGCACAGCCCGAAGACACTTATACCAAACGGCTCCGCAACGCAAATATCACCGCCACCTACAACGCTACCAGAAACTTCACCATAACGGTTCAGAACATACTGAGCCAGAGAACCACGTTCGACCAGGGATTGAAAGTGTTCGACGCCAACGGGCAGTATATTGAGACCATCCAGGGCGAATCGGTCACACTCGACCCGGATGAGACGGCCTCGTTCACCTACGCCCCCACCCTCTCGACATACACCCCCGGCCACTACTACCTCTACCCGGTGAGCCGGGTATCAGGCCAGGAGAAATGGGAAGACGACGAATGCTATTCTCTCAACGCCTACATCGATGCAAACCTCACAAGCAACAAGGCTGTATACTATTCACTTGTCAAGGCTCTTACCATCAATTCTATTGAGCGTGAGGACCATGGTCCTATCTATGTGGGTGCCCCACAGATACTGAAAGTGAATGTGACCAACAACACCAACGAGAAATTCGGGCGATGGATAAATCTGTATGCCAACAGCGATCTGGTGCAAGTGCGCGGCGGCCACATACCGGCTCACGCCACCACCGACCTCTACTTCGGCTACGAACCCACCGAACCAGGCACTGCTCATCTTTCATTCGCCCTTGCCCGGTCGGGAGGTGCACAGATATTGACCAGTTACGACATGGAGGTTAATCCCTACATCACCTACGGACCGCTCGACATGGAGGTGACAGCAGAAAACACCGATGCTGCCAACGACACCCTCATCTACGGCAACACCTTCCGTGTCAAGGTGAAAGTGACCAACCGTGGGACTGTAGATTACCATGACTACATCAACTTCATTTTGCGCTACAACATTCAGCTCGATACAGCCAAGCCGCTGGTAGACATACCTGCAGGCGAGACTCGCACCTTCGAATACGAGTTCGTAGGATTGGAGCAAGGCAACAAGTATCGCTTCACCACATACTACAAGAAGAACAGCAAGGCCGACTTCTCGGGTGTGTTCAACCACTGGTTCAAGTGCAGCACCTTCCCAGGCTACCGCTATTGGACAGCCGACGGCAAGGAATACACTTGTGCCCCGACCCGCGTGCAGTTCACCGTGCCTGAAGATGCTGTGGCCGTAAGTTTCATCGGCAACAACAACCAGCCCACGGGTGTGGTGATGAACAGCAACCCCAACACCATCTACTATGTGACCGGCCCCTACTATGAGTATCTCAACGCCGGCAATGTGGTAAGAAACCTCACCGCCCGCGAGATAGTGGTACATGAGGACTATCCCTTCTATGTGCCCCTGCATTTCACTGCCAAGAAAATCAGCTACACCCGCAACTTTGCCCAGGGCTTCGGTCAGGACGGACCCAACTGGTCTACCCTGGTGCTGCCCTTCGCTCCGCAGACCGTCACCGACACACAGACAGGTAAGGAAATCGACTGGCACCGCAGTTCCACAGAGGTGGGCAAGGACTTCTGGATAAGAGAATTCTATGCAGAAGACGGCAACACGCTTTATTTCAAGGATGCCAAGGAGTTCAACACCTACCGTCCTTACATCATAGCTGTACCCGATGCCACCTTTGGCGAAGAATTCGACTTGACAGGAAGAGACATTGTATTCAGTGCGAACAACTATCCCATGAAGCCCAGCTTCAGTGCCTTCTCCGATGCCTACAACTACAACTTCGAAGGCACGGTGACCGGTATGAGCAGCATCGGCAAACACTGCTACCTGCTCAATGAGGGCGACGGCGGCAATGCATTTGTCTACACCAGCGAGGGTCCCGGCCTTGCTCCTTTCCATGCCATGTTCACCAGTCTGTTCCAGCCCGACGGCCAGTCAGGTCCGCTGCGTATAGCTCACTACAAAGACGGCAACGGTCAGACCGGTATCAGCACCAGTCTGGCGGGCAGCACCATGGCACCCTACGGTGTGTTCACCATCGACGGCCGCAAGATAGCCATCGGCAATGAGCCTGTACAGGATATTCTTCAGCGACTGCCTAAGGGTATCTACATCATCAACGGCCGCAAGTATGTGAAATAAGGCATTCTCTGCTACCTGATAACAAAGCGCGGGGGCGACTTCCAAAAGAGAAGTTGCCCCCGCGCTTTATCATGGTTTCAGCGCATCGCCGAAATCGAGTTTCACAAAGAAGTGACGTTCTCTCTTCTCCGGTGGCGGTTCCTGCATATAGGTGTCGCCGTAAAGATTGCGGCAGTAAGCATGCGGGTCGGCCATGGAAAGGAACTGCCGGTCCTCGAATTTCACCAGGTGAAAGGGCATGAAGACAGTAGCCGGCAGTATCTCTCCTCTATAAAACTTTCTGCTGGCCGGCACGGTGACATAAGTGCGCGTCTTCTTGTGGCGCGACACAAACCGGTCGTAGAGAGCCACAAAGCGCTTGTGCGAGATGAAGGAGAAGCAGAATCCCACAAACTTTCTGGCTCTATAGTACCATTTCGATGCAGGAGTGGCGCCCATATAGGCATCCATCAGTTCATTGGGGTAGCGGTAGTATTGCTGGCAGGTGCTGACGATTCTCCAACAGTCGCTCACCAAGCCGTCAAACCATCTCACAAGTGGAGAATCTGACACATTCTCCAGCACGAAGATATCTATCCATATACCCTTTTCGAAAGGAGAGCTCAGGTCTTGCAGCTCCAGAAGAGTAGTGCCTTTAAGATACACTTTCCCGAAAAAAGTCTTGGTGTCCTTGTCGCCATAACCGGGAGCCTCGAGCACATATTTTCCACCCATGTCGGTTTGGAAGATATCCTTGAAGCGTTCCCAGTCTTCTCGGGGCATGACGATGTCGATATCGTCGTCCCAAGGTATGAACCCCTGATGCCGGATAGCCCCCAGCATGCTGCCGCCGAGAAGCGAATAGCGGATGTTGCGGTTCATACACACATTGTGAATATCCTGCATCATGTTCAAGAGCACAGCCTTCAGGTTGTGCAGGTCCTGCTCGCTCACCTCCTGCAGCAGGGAGCTGGAGGAGGCCAGGCGGTTCATGATGTCACGGGCTTTCCAATTCATATATTGTTGACAGAAAAAAGTTTCACACTTGCGCAAACAGAAACTGGTGGCCGTCGAACCACCATCGGGCCACGCCGTAGCGTATGAGTCTTGAGAGGATTTTGATGACCGTATATCTTCCTGCACCCGATTTTCTCACCACCTGCTGCAAGGTGCAGCCCTTATCCGAGTCGAGAGCGGACAGAACACCTTTCTCATTATCAGAGAAGTGCATCCACACACCCCTGTCGGAGGCCAGGTCTTTCCACATTCTCAAGTGTACAGGCGACGCCACGATATTCTCGTCGTCGATACGGATGTAAGCCCTCAATCTGCCTTTCTCGTCGTGAGCCCTAACTGGGCGCAGGGCAGTGAGATTGTCCACCTGTGCTATAACAATGGTGTGTCCTGCCGCCACGACAGTGGAGAAATCGACCTGCGGTGCCGGTTGGCAGAACTCCTGCGCCGCTCTATACACCATATAGATTTCCTCTTCCGACCTCACGCCGCAGAGCACACCGTCGTCGCGCACGCCTATGAGCAGGCGTCCGCCGTCGGTATTGGCGAAAGCAGAGATAGTGCGGGCCAGTTTGGCTGAATCGGTTATCTTGTATTTGAAGTCCTGCCTTTGGTGCTCACCCTCACCTATCCATGCCGCCAGTTGCCGCTCTGTGAGATGCGAGGTGTCGGTCATTATGCTGTGTAGCGGTGTGTCAGAAACTGTTGAGCCAAGCTTTCAGTTCCATGATCATCTCGATATGATATTTGAAACCGATACTGCTGCCCCATCCGTGACCGCCGTCGGGGTAGACATGCAGCGAGGCCGGCACATCGTGGCGGTACAGCTCGGTATAGTAGTTCACACCGTTGGCGGGGGGCACGCCCTGGTCGTCATCGCTGAGGGCAATCCACGCGCGGGGGGTATTGCGTGTCACCAGTTGGTCGCTGCTGAACCTTTTCTCCAGCCGTTTCTGGTTGCCCTTGCCCAGGAAGTTGTCGTGCGACCCCTGGTGGGTGAACCCGTTCATCATGGTGATGACGGGATAGAAAAGAATCTGGAAGTCGGGCTTGGCGTTCTTTTCCGCGGTATTAGCCACCACAGAGGCCAGGTGCCCTCCGGCCGAAGAGCCCATGATGCCCACATTCTTCACATCCACATGCCAACTAGCGGCATTACGCCGCACCAGTCGTATGGCTTCCTCGGCATCTACAATGGGAACCTCATAGTGTCCGTGAGGCATACGGTACTTGAGCACGACGGCGCAGATACCGATATTCTGGAAAAACTTGCCCCACTCTTTTCCTTCCTTGTCGAGTGCCAGATGGTCGTATCCTCCTCCCGGGCATATCACGATAGCCCTCCCGGTGGCCACTTTGCGGTCGGGTATATACACCCACACTTTGGCAGAGTCTCTCGGGTCACCGTTCTTATTGGGTGCCCCATACGGCCACAGGTTTATCTCCTTAACATTTTGCGCATTTCCCGACACGGCGAAAAGACAGAGCAGAGCCGTGAGCAAAAACAGAATCCGTTTCATTTCCTGAATAAAATAATATGGTGTTTGAGTTGCAAAGGTAATGTTTTTTTTGTAATATTGCAGTCGCTTTAGGCATATTAACATCCAAAACAACTTATCGAAATGCGAAAAGTCATATTTCTTCTAATGTTACTCTGCGCCGCCTCCCTGCAGGCCAAGGTCCGCCTGCCTCATGTGATAGGCGACAACATGGTGCTCCAGCAGAACACCCAAGCCCGCCTTTGGGGCTGGGCCAAACCCGGCAAGACCGTCAAGGTGAGCGTCTCCTGGTCGGACATCACCTACAGTGCCAAAGCCGGCAAGGACGGCAAATGGCTGGTGAGTGTGGCCACCCCAGCGGCCAGCTACACACCGCTTTCCATCACCTTCGACGACGGTGAGCCCACCACCCTCCACGGAGTGCTCTCAGGCGAGGTTTGGGTATGCGCCGGCCAGAGCAACATGGAGATGCCGGTAAGAGGTTTCGGCAACTGTCCTGTGGAGGGCTACAACCAAGCTGTGACCGATGCCGTCCACTCAAAGGGCATCCACTATGTGAAGATACCCAGCGTGATGTCGATGACCCCGCTCGAAGACGCACAGTGTGAGTGGCGCGAGTGCAACCCCTTCACCGTGGGTGAAGCCAGCGCCGTGGGCTACTTCTTCGCCCGGGTGATGAACCGCACGCTCGATGTGCCCGTCGGCCTGGTCATGGCGAATAAAGGAGGTACGCGCGTGGAGAGCTGGCTCACCCGCGAGAACCTGCAGCGCCACACCACCGAGACCCTCGACTCGCTCGAGATGGTGAAACGCTTCTCCTGGGACTACCACCGGCCGCTCCTTTGGGGCAACGGCACCTTCAACCCCATTCTCAACTACACCGTGAAAGGCATTCTCTACTACCAGGGCTGCTCCAATGTGGGCGACCCCGGCAATCAATACTCCGAGCGTCTGGCCCTGCTGGCCAGCCAGTGGCGAGAGCAGTTCGGTTTGGGCGAGATACCTTTCTACTTTGTGCAGATAGCACCTTATTACTATGACGACGATGTGAACGGCGTGAGTGGAGCCCTGCTCCGCGAGCAGCAGCAGCGCGCCGCCAGCCTGATACCCAACAGCGCTCTCGTGTGCACCAACGACCTGGTCTATCCCTGGGAGACACAGCAGATTCATCCCTGCCAGAAACAGCCGGTGGGCGAGCGTCTGGCTTTCATCGCCCTGAACAAGAGCTACGGCATGCACACCATCATGTGCGAGAGTCCCTCGTTCAAGGAACTCACCATCAGCAACGACACTTGCTATGTGCGCCTTCAGAACGACTACGACGGCATCAGCCGCTACGAAGACATCCAAGGTTTTGAGGTGGCCGGAGCCGACAAGGTGTTCCATCCCGCCAAAGCCTACTATTACTGGACCAAGGGCATCATCATCACCTGCGACGAGGTGAAGAAACCGGTGGCCGTGCGCTATTGCTTCCGCAACTTCCAGCTCGGCAACGTGGCCAACCAAGCCGGTCTGCCGCTCTTCCCCTTCCGTACCGACAACTGGTAATCCACCCTCCATCTCCGCATGCCTATGGGTCATCCACTGGAAAAGCACCTATACTGCCCGCTCTGCGGAAGTCCCTCTTTCCACACTGCAAGCTTCAAGAGCCGCAAGTGTGGAAATTGCGGCTTTGAGATGTTCATGAATCCGAGCAGCGCCTGTGTGGCCGTGATAGTGAAAGACGGTGCCCTGCTGGCCGTACGCCGCAAATACCCTCCTGCCGAAGGCACACTCGACCTGCCCGGTGGTTTTGCCGACATCGGCGAGACCGCCGAGGAGAGCGTAAGCCGCGAGCTGCAGGAGGAGACTGGGCTCAAGGCCGAAAGCGTCAGCTATCTGTTCAGCCTGCCCAATGTCTACCACTACTCCGGTATCGACATACCCACCCAGGACCTTTTCTTCGCCTGCAAGGTAGCCGACACCACTGCCCTGTCGGCCCACGACGATGCGTCGGAATGCCTGTGGATACCGCTGGATCAGGTACGTCCCCGCGATTTCGGTCTCCAGTCGGTGCGTCTGGGGGTGGAGCGTTTCCTCTCCGAGACACATTTTGCCGACGGCCAGCAGTTCTGCAACAGCCAAGAGGGGCAAAAAACTTAAAAATATAGAAATTTCACCTTTATAATAAGGTATATAATAAGGTATATCGAAAAGTTTTCTTACTTTTGCGCCCTAAATAACTCCAAGAAAGATGACACAAGAAAATCTGGTTATAGTAGAGAGCCCTGCAAAAGCTAAAACGATAGAGCGTTTTTTGGGCAAAGACTATAAGGTCATGTCAAGTTACGGACACATCCGTGACCTGAAGAAAAAAGAAATCAGCATAGATATGGACACGCTGTTGCCCTACTATGAGATACCCGAGGAAAAGAAGAAACTGGTGGCCGAACTGAAAAGCCAGGCCCGCAAAGCCAAACAGATATGGCTGGCATCTGATGAAGACCGTGAGGGAGAAGCTATCTCCTGGCACCTCTGTGAGGTGCTCGGACTTGATGAGAGCACCACCAAACGCATTGTCTTCCATGAGATTACCAAGCCCGCCATTTTGGAGGCCATTGAGAATCCACGCCAGCTCGACATGAATCTGGTCAACGCACAGCAGGCACGCCGCGTGCTCGACCGCCTGGTAGGCTTCCGTCTCTCGCCCGTGCTGTGGCGCAAAGTGAAGCCCTCTCTTTCAGCCGGCAGGGTGCAGAGTGTGGCCGTGCGCCTCATCGTAGAGCGTGAGCGCGAGATACAGGCCTTCCACAGCGAGCCCTATTACAGAGTGAACGCCGTGTTCCTCCTGCCCGACGGACAGGGTGACTTGAACGAGGTGAAAGCAGAGCTGAACACACGTTTCAGCACACTGGAGGCTGCCACCGCCTTCCTTGAGAAGTGCAAGGACGCCCGTTTCACCATTCAGACGGTGGTGAAGAAACCCCTCAAGCGCACACCGCCCGCTCCCTTCACCACGTCGACCCTCCAGCAGGAAGCCTCACGCAAATTGGGATTCACGGTGTCGCAGACCATGATGGTGGCCCAGCATCTCTACGAGAACGGTTATATCACCTACATGCGTACCGACTCCGTCAATCTTTCTGCTCTCTGCATCAATGCCAGCAAGGAAGAGATTACCAAACTCTACGGCAAGGAGTACAGCAAGCCGCGCAACTTCAAGACCCACGCCAAGGGTGCCCAGGAGGCCCACGAGGCTATCCGCCCCACCTATATGTCGAACGCCATGATAGAGGGCACCAATCAGGAGAAGCACCTCTACGAACTGATATGGAAGCGCACGGCCGCCTCACAGATGGCCGATGCCTCTATCGAGAAGACCACCGCCACCATCAGCATACAGCCCTCCAAGACACAGCAACCCCTCGACGAGGCTTTTGTGGCCACCGGCGAGGTGGTGAAGTTCGACGGTTACCTCAAAGTGTACCGTGAGAGCAACGACGACGAGAGCAACATCGAGGAGCCCTCGCACGCCTTGCCTCCCATGGAGGAAGGCCAGGCCATGGAGCGCAAGGAAATCATTGCCACCGAGCGGTTCACCCAGGGTCCAGTGCGCTACACCGAGGCCAGCCTGGTGCACAAGCTCGAGGAGCTAGGCATAGGCCGTCCTTCCACCTACGCGCCCACCATCAGCACCATCCAGCAGCGCGAGTATGTGCAGAAGGGCGACAAGAAGGGCGAGGAACGCACTTATTCTATCCACACGCTGAAGGGAGACCGGATAACCGTGGCCCACAAGAAGGAGATGGTGGGCAGCGACAAGGGCAAGCTCCTTCCCACCGACATCGGCATTGTGGTGAACGACTTCCTCATCGAATATTTCCCCTCCATCCTCGACTACAACTTCACCGCCCGGGTGGAGAACCAATTCGACCAGATAGCCGAGGGCAAAGCCAAGTGGGACAATATGATACGCCACTTCTACGACGAGTTCAACCCCATCGTGGAGAAAACCATGAACATACGTGCCGAGCACAAGGCCGGAGAACGCGAGTTGGGCATAGACCCCAAGAGCCACAAGCCCGTCTACGTGAAGATAGGCCGCTACGGCCCCATCGTGCAGATAGGCAGCGCCGACGACACAGAGAAGCCCCTCTTCGCCCAGTTGCCCAGCGAACTGAGCATGGAGAGCCTCACCCTCGACGAAGCACTCGAACTCTTCAAGCTGCCCCGCCACCTGGGTGAGTTGGAAGGCAAGGAGGTGGTGGTAGGCACCGGCCGCTTTGGTCCCTATATCCTGCACGACAAGAAATACGTGTCGCTCCCCAAGAGCGAAGACCCGCTCAAGGTGTCGCTGGAGCGTGCCATTGAACTGATTGAAGAGAAACGCAAGCAGGAGCAGCAGCGCCACCTGAAGACTTTTGAGGAGGACAGCAAACTTGAGGTGCTCAACGGCCGCTACGGCCCCTACATCAACTACGACGGCACCAACTACCGGCTTCCGAAGGCACTCCATGCCCGCGCAGCCGAACTGACCTACGATGAATGCATGAAAGTGGTTCAGGCAGCACCCGCGAAGAAGAAATAAATGCTGCGCATTATCATCATCGGCTATATGGGAGCCGGCAAGACCACCGTTGGAAAAGCATTGGCCAAAGCGCTGGGGCTTGACTTCTACGACCTCGATTGGTATATCGAGAGCCGTATGAGGAAGACAGTGCCCCAGCTCTTCGCCGAGCGGGGAGAGAGCGGATTCCGCGACATCGAGCACCGTCTGCTTCACGAGGTGGCCGAATTTGAGAATGTTGTTCTCAGTTGCGGCGGCGGCACGCCCTGCTTCTTCGACAACATGGAGTATCTTAACCAGCAGGGCGAAACCGTGTATCTCGATGCCACCCCCGAGGTGCTCTTCAAGCATCTCAAGATGGGCAAGACGGTGCGTCCGCTGCTCAAGGACAAGACACCCGAAGAGACAGTCGCTTTCATCCAGAAGCAGCTCGGAGAACGCAGGCCGTTTTATAAACAGTCGAAATACACGCTCGACGTGAACCTGCTCGACAGCTACGAGAAAATCAACATCTCAGTATCAAGGATACGGGACCTTCTGGGTGTCTAGGCAAAAACCTGACATCTCAGAATACTCCGATTACTCCGAATACTCCGATTACTTCAATCATTCCGATTACTCCAATCATTCTGATTACTCCGATAATTCCCCAAAAGCATGAAAAAGTGGACCATTGAAGACTCGAAGGAACTGTACAACATCAACGGTTGGGGCACTTCCTATTTCGGCATCAACACCCAAGGCGATGTATACGTATCACCCTGCAAGGACGGCACCGAAATCGACATCCGCGAGATTGTCGACGAGCTGGCCCTGCGCGATGTCACCCCCCCTGTACTGCTCCGTTTCCCCGACATTCTCGACAACCGTATCGAGAAGACCGCCAGCTGTTTCAAGCGTGCCGCCGAGGAATACAACTACAAGGGCGAGAGCTTTGTCATCTACCCCATCAAGGTGAACCAGATGAGACCTGTGGTGGAAGAGATCATCTCGCACGGCGAGAAATTCAATCTGGGTCTTGAAGCCGGCAGCAAACCGGAGCTCCATGCCGTGATAGCCGTGCAGTGCCAGAGCGACTCGCTCATTATCTGCAACGGCTATAAAGACCAGAGCTACATAGAATTGGCCCTGCTGGCCCAGAAAATGGGCAAACGCATCTTTATCGTAGTAGAAAAGCTCAACGAACTCGAAATCATAGCCCGCGCCGCCAAGAAGCTCAATGTGAGGCCCAATCTGGGCATCCGCATCAAACTGGCCACCTCTGGCAGCGGCAAGTGGGAAGAGAGCGGCGGCGACGCCAGCAAGTTCGGTCTCACCAGCAGCGAGCTGCTCGAGGCGCTCGAGATACTCGACAAGAAAGGCATGCACGATTGTCTGCGCCTCATCCACTTCCACATCGGCTCGCAGATCACAAAGATACGCCGCATACAAGCCGCCTTGCGCGAGGCATCACAATTCTACATCCAACTCCACAAGATGGGCTACAATGTCGACTTCGTCGACTGCGGCGGCGGTCTTGGTGTTGACTACGACGGCACCCGCTCTCCGAGCAGCGAGAGTTCGGTCAACTACTCCATCCAGGAGTATGTCAATGACTGTATCTACACCTTTGTCGAGGTGGCCGACCGTAACGGCATACAGCATCCCAACATCATCACCGAGAGCGGCCGCTCGCTGGCCGCCCACCACAGTGTGCTTGTGATTGATGTGCTGGAAACAGCCTCACTGCCCGAGATGAACGAGGAGTTCGAACCCGAGGAAAACGCCCACAAGTTGGTAAAAGACCTGTATGAGATTTGGGACAATCTGAACCCCCGCACCATGCTGGAAGACTGGCACGACGCCGAGCAGATACGCGAAGAGGCGCTCGATCTCTTCAACCACGGTATTATCGACCTGCAGACACGTGCCGAGGTGGAGAGCATGTACTGGAGCGTATGCCGCGAGATCAACAGTCTGACCAAGCACCTCAAGCATACTCCCGAAGAGCTGAAGACGCTCGACAAGACCTTGGCCGACAAGTATTTCTGCAATTTCTCACTCTTCCAGTCACTCCCCGACTCCTGGGCTATCGACCAGCTGTTCCCCATCATGCCCATACAGCGCCTTGACGAGCGTCCCACCCGCAGCGCCACCCTGCAGGACATCACCTGCGACAGCGACGGCAAGATTGCCAATTTCGTGACCAACCGCAATGTGTCGAACATACTGCCCGTGCATACCATCCGGCGCAATGAGAACTACTACCTCGGTGTGTTTCTGGTGGGTGCCTATCAGGAGATTCTGGGCGACATGCACAATCTCTTCGGCGACACCAACGCCGTGCATGTGTCGGTACGCAACGGCAAGTATCAGATAGACCAGATTATCGATGGCGAAACAGTGGCCGAAGTGCTCGACTATGTGCAGTACAACCCGCGCAAACTGGTCCGCCAGTTGGAGATTTGGGTCACCAAGAGTGTGAAGGAAGGCAAGATTTCGCTCGAGGAAGGCAAGGAGTTCCTCTCCAATTACCGCTCGGGACTTTATGGTTACACCTATCTTGAGTAGGACATGGGCGAACGACTTCACATCGTAAAAGTAGGCGGTGCCATCGTCGAGGACCCGCGCTCTCTCGCCTCGCTGCTGAGCCGATTCAGCCAGCTCGAAGGCAAGAAGATACTGATTCATGGTGGTGGCCGGTTGGCCACCACCATGGCCACACGCCTGGGCATAGAGAGCCGCATGGTGGAAGGCCGACGCATCACCGATGCCGATACCCTCGAGGTAGTGACGATGGTATACGGTGGCTTGGTCAACAAGCGCATCGTGGCGCGTCTGCAGGCCATGGACACCAATGCCATCGGACTGACCGGTGCCGATGCAGGCATCATCCTCTCCCATAAGCGCGAGGTGAAGGAGGTGGACTATGGCTTTGTGGGCGACGTGGACCATGTAGACGGCACACTGCTCTCCACCTTTCTGGACCATGGCCTCACCCCCGTGATAGCCCCGCTCACCCACGACGGACAGGGACAGATGCTCAACACCAATGCCGACACCATGGCCCGCGTGGTGGCCGAGGCACTGGCCCAGCGCTATGAGGTGTCGCTCATTTTCTGCTTTGAGAAAGCAGGTGTGCTGACCAATCCCGACGACGATACCTCCGCCATTCCCTTCATCAACACGGCCCTCTTTCAGGACCTCAAGGCCGGGGGCATCGTGAGCGGAGGCATGATTCCCAAAATAGAGAATGCACTCCAGGCTGTAGACCACGGTGTGGCACAGGTGCTCATCACCCGGGCCGACCTCCTGGGCCAAGACGGCGGAACACTTGTGGCACAGCATTCACAAGATGCTGAAACAACACGTTAAAGAAGGTTAAAACACTCTTAATGCCTTTCCTCCTTCTGTAACTTTTCACATCTTCCAATCGTCATTATAAAAGAGAGAAGATGAATACTGTCAGTTTTCGAAACGATATATTGCCGCTTAAAGACGTGCTCTATCGCTTGGCGCTCCGAATCACTCTCAACAAAGAAGAGGCCGAGGATGTCGTGCAGGATACACTGATAAAAGTATGGAACAAGCGTGCCGACTGGGCCGACATCGCCTCAATAGAAGGCTTTTGTCTGACAGTGTGCCGCAATCTGGCTCTCGACCGGGTGAAGCAAAGCAGCCACCGCACCGCCCCACTGGCCGACTTAGGTCAGGCGCAGGACACAGGGGCCGGTCCTTACGAACAGATGATACAGCGCGACCGGATATCGCTAGTGAAGCGCATCATCGACACCCTTCCGGAGAAACAGCGCAGCTGTATGCAGCTGCGCGACTTCGAGGGAAAATCTTACAAGGAGATTGCTCAGATTATGGGTGTGAGTGAAGATCAGGTGAAGGTAAACATCTACCGCGCGCGCCAGGCCATCAAGGAAAAATACAAAGATTTGGAAAGTTATGGATTATAAGTATATAGAACAACTGCTGGAAAGGTATTGGGAATGCGCCACTACCCTTGAGGAGGAACAGATTCTCCGCACGTTCTTCAGCCAGAAGGATGTGCCGGTTGTTCTGCTGCCCTATAAAGACCTTTTCACCTACACAGAGACGGAGAAGACGGAGACTGTGCTGGGTGACGATTTCGATGCCCGCATCCTCTCAATGATTGAGGATCCAGCTCCTGTCAAGGCCAAGACCATCCGTCTGACGCAGCGTCTGAAGCCGCTTTTCAAGGCAGCTGCCGTTGTGGCCATCTTCCTCACGCTGGGCAATGCCATGCAGGTGGCCTTCCAGCCGCGGAATCCTGTCGACACGACCGATATGGCCGCTGTGGAGCAGGTGAAGGAGGGTGTCTCAGTGGCACAGCAGGTGGATACTGCCAAGCAGGACTCCTCCAAGTTGCAGACGAGCGTCCAGCTCTACAGATAGAACATTTCAATGCTTTCTCTATAATAATCAAAGTTTAGTAAAACAAAAAATGAAACTGTGAAGTTTCACTCTCTCAAAATTTTTTCATAACATACAAGCAATGAGAAGGAGCCCCGACAGAGGCTCCTTCATTGTTTTTAGGGCAGGTTCAGCCCCGCTATTATTCATACTTAGGAAATATTTCCTCCTGTGCCGGTTTCATGCGTGTGTGCAATTGCCACAAGGCCGGAAGGAGGATGAGAAGCGAGAAGAGCACACTGAGCGCTATCCGCTTCCAGTCACCGCCAAAGAGGTCATAGACGGGTCTTTCTGAGAGGTTGGGCAACAAGTTGTACACCACATAGACCACCGTGTTGTTCACCCAGTGCACCATAATGCCGGGCAGGATGCTGCGGGTGCGTTCGTACATCCATCCCAGGAGGAGTCCGATGAGGAAGGCATGAGGCATCTGTGCCGGATTAAGATGCACTAATGCGAAGAGGAAGGCCGAGAGTGCGATGGCTCCCCACCGGCTGTTCATCCACTGGAGCAGGCTTCTCAGCACGGCTCCGCGGAACACAACCTCCTCTACCAGGGGTGCGAAGATGCAAATGGTGAGATATCCCCATCTCGACGACATCACTTGCATGAGTTCCTGTGTCGAGAAGTCGGGCAACGGCAGCAGTTCCTGATACACCTCTGAGGGGATGAGTGTGCCCATTGCCGCCACGCCGGCCCAGAAGAACACGCCCCAAGGTTTTGTTCTGAGGTAAGTGGGCGATGCCACGCACCACTTGCGTGAGAGGAACATCACAAGCAGTATCACACTGTATACAGCCGATGTGATGATGAGCAGCGTGGCAGTGCCCGGCACGCCTCCCATGACGGCCGCCTTCACCGCCGTGACAAAGTCGTGTCCGTCCAGCATAGAGGCCACAGTGAGCACGGCATAGGTAGCCATGAGCTGCACCAAGATGAATACGATAATATAGGTCAGAGCTTTTTGCATATCTTTAGGGATGTTTTTCAAACCATTCGATGGCCTCCTGGCGGTCGTGCTGCAGCTGCAGGGTCAGCTCGGCCGCATCGTGGAAGGCGCGTTCCTCACGGAGTCGGTGCATAAAGTCGACACGCAGGCGGTGCCCATAGAGGTCGCCCTCGAAACCAAGCACATGCACCTCGAGCGAGAGCGAGTGACCGTGGAAGGTGGGGCGCGTGCCGATGTTCATCATGGCCTCGTGGGGCTCCTTCTCCTCCTCTATCCAAGCCCTCACGGCATAGGCGCCGGGGGCGGGCAGCAGTTTGCCGCTGCCGGCCGTGTCGATGTTGGCGGTGGGAAAACCCATTTTACGGCCCTGCCGGTAACCGCCCACCACACGGCCCGCCAGCGTGTAGCAATAGCCAAGCGAGGCGGCCGCTTTTTCCACATCACCCTCGGCGAGGCAGCGGCGTATGAGCGACGAGCTCACCTTCTGTCCTTCCACCACCTCCTCGTCGCAGGCCGTCACGGTCATGCCCATACGCTGTCCGAAGGCGGCATATTCGGAAAAACCCTCCGTGCGTCCATGTCCGAACCGGTTGTCGTAGCCTATCACGAGATGCCTCACGCCGAGTGTGCGGGCCAGTATTGACTGCATGAAGGATTCGGCGTCCATGCTGGCCATTTGCCGGTCGAACCGCAGCACCGCGCAGACCTCCACTCCGAGCTGGTCCAGCAGGTGGAGTTTCTCGTCGAGCGTTGTGAGCAGTTGTGGTGTAAAGTCGGGAGCTACCACCTGCCGCGGATGTCTCTCGAAGGTCACCACGCAGGAGCGCAGGCCCTGTCGTCGGGCCAGTTCCTTCACTTGACCGATGACATGGCGGTGACCGACGTGCACTCCGTCGAAGAAGCCCACTGTGGCTACACAGCGTGTTTCGGCCGCTTTTTCCGCGCCTGTTATGTATACTGTCTCCATTGGCCTGCAAAGTTAATGAAAGACGAGCGAAAAGCCAAATTCATTTGTGCTTTTCCGAGACCCATTAAGTTCGGCAAAGCCAAAGTTAATGAAAGACGAGCGAAAAGCCAAATTCATTTGTGCTTTTCCGAGACCCATTAAGTTCAGTGGAACCAAAGTTAGTGTGAAAAGTTTGCCGGTATCGGCAAGCTTTCGTATATTTGCGACAGAAATCAGTAAAAACTTGCCGACAGCACGGTATAAATCCCTACTAATAAACAACAGCACTATGACAGAAGGCAATCTTGTGAAAGCATACGGCCAGCGCGTGAAGCGCTACTGCCAGACAATGGATCTGAAAGACGACCCGGCCCTGATAGCCGAATACCGCAGGCGCCACACCAAAGAGGAGGCATGGCCCGAGATACTGGCCGGCATCCGCGAGGTGGGCATCCTCGACATGGACATCTACATACTGGGAACCCGCCTCGTCATGATTGTGGAGACACCGCTCGATTTCGACTGGGACACGGCGATGGCCCGTCTGGCCACCCTGCCGCGCCAGCAGGAGTGGGAGACCTACATGGCCATATTCCAGCAATGCCGTGAAGACGCCACTTCCGACGAGAAGTGGCAGATGATGGAACGGATGTTCCATCTCTATGAAGCCGGCGAATAGCCCTCGCCGGTGGTGAGCCTGCGCTGTATGTCGTCGAGGATGGCCGTCACCTCCTCCACCGTCTCCGCCCTAAGCAGGGCGATGCGGGTGGGGCGGAAGTTGGGTATGCCCTTGAAGACTGGCGTGGCTGCCAGATGGCGGCGTGTGTGCAGGATGCCGCGGTACTCGTCGATGCGCTCCACATTGAGCAGCAGCTGCTCTTTGAGCACGCCTATTTTCCAGGCCAGGTCCATGGAGCCGTCATCGGGTGTCCCGTCGAGCAACTGGCGCATCTCCCTGAATATCCAAGGCCGCCCGAAGGTGGCTCTTCCCACCATCACGCCGTCCACGCCATAGCGTTCGAAGGCCGCCTTGGCCTCCTCGGCCGAGGTGATGTCGCCGTTGCCAATGATGGGGATGTGCATGCGCGGGTTGTTCTTCACCTCGCCTATCAGCGTCCAGTCGGCCTGTCCCGTATACATCTGCGAGCGTGTGCGCCCATGGATGGTGAGCGCCTGGATGCCGCAGTCCTGCAACTGCTCGGCCAACTGGGTGATGATGAGGTCGTTGCAGTCCCATCCCAGCCTTGTCTTTACGGTGACGGGCACTTTCACCGCCTGCACCACCTTGCGGGTTATCTCCAGCAGGAGCGGCACGTTGCGCAGCATACCGGCCCCAGCGCCCTTGCCGGCCACCTTCTTCACCGGGCATCCGAAGTTGAGGTCTATCACATCGGGGCCGGCCTGCTCCACGATGCGGGCAGCCTCCACCATATCGTCTACGTTTCGTCCGTATATCTGTATGCCCACGGGGCGTTCCTCGTCGCTGATGGTGAGTTTGTCGATGGTGCTCTTCACGGAGCGCACCAGCGCCTCGGCGCTCACAAACTCGGTATACACCATGGAGGCTCCGAAACGTTTGCAGAGGAATCGGAATCCGATATCGGTCACATCCTCCATGGGGGCGAGCAGCACGGGTTTCTCGCCCAGGTCAATATTTCCAATTTTCATATTCTTTTCATTTCAGCAGATGGTACATGCCGCCTGCCAGGGTTCTAATCACCCCCTTCATCTCCAGTTGGAACAAGAGAGCGGTGAGCCGTCCGATGGGCACATTGCTCTGCACGGAGAGCATGTTTATCTGCAGGTCGTTATTTTCCTGCAGCACCTTCACCACCTGCTGCTCCTCGGGGGTCAGTTCGGGGAAGAGCTGGCGCGGTATGCCCTGCTTCTGCGCCTTGGCCAGTTGGGCGTCGCTCTCCCACCCCATGGTCTTGACGAACATCTCGGCACCGGTGAGCAGCGCCGCTACATTCTTGGCGATGAGGTTGTTGCATCCCTCGGAGTAATTGTCGCCTACACGTCCGGGGAAGGCGAAAACCTCGCGGTTGTACTCCCGGGCCAGTTCGGCGGTTATCATGCCGCCGCCGTGGGCTGCCGACTCCACCAGGATGCAGGCATCCGACATGCCCGCCACGATGCGGTTGCGGCGCACGAAGTTCATTTTGTCGGCATTGGTGTGGGTAGTGAATTCGGTGAGCAGTCCGCCCTGCTCCACCATCCGCCTGGCGGTGGGTTTGTGGCGGGCGGGGTAGAGGTCGTCGAGTCCGTGGGCCAACACCCCCACGGTGGGATAGGCGCAGGCGAGGGCTTCGGTATGGGCGCAGATGTCCACACCGTAGGCCAGTCCGCTCACCACGAGCACCTCGGGGCACCGCTCGCGCAGTTCGGCCATGAAGCGGCGTATGAGGTCCTGTCCGTAGACGGTGCATCGGCGCGTGCCTACGACACACACCACACGGCGTGCGTTGAGGTCGGCCGAGCCTTTGTAGTAGAGCACCAGGGGTGCGTCGTCACACTCCTTGAGGCGCTGCGGGTAGTCTTCATCAGCCAGGGTGAGGATACGGATGCCGTTTTCCCGGGCATACGCCTGCTCGGCCTTGGCCTGCTCCAGCCAGGGAGCGATGCCCTTGAGGGCTTCCACCACGCGGGGAGCGGCATCGGGCACACGGTCGGGCAAATCCTGGCAGTGCTCCACGATGTCGGCGGCGTTTCCCACGGCATCGTACAGGTAGCGTGCCTCGGCCAGGTTGAAGAATTGCTGGCGCGCCAATGCCATGGCGCATAACTGTTCTCTATCGCTCGATTTCATGATTGGAAAAAGTCTTTGAAGGCTTCATCGTAGAGGTCGCTGTTGGCCAGCCGTCCGTCGACGAGGCACACCAGTTCCACCTTGCTGCGGAAGGCCAGTTTGTTGTCGCTTGCGCGGAAGATGTCCTGATAGAACACATACCTCAGTCCCTCTTTTTCCAGGGCCAGGCGCGACACCATCTCATCATCGCAGCGCAGGGGTGTCTTAAACTGCATCGACATGCGGGCCACCACGGCGTCGTGGCCTTTGGCGTGTGCTTCGGCGAAGCTGAATCCCAGACTCCGCAGGAAGAGGTGCCGTGTGTGCTCGATGTAGTGCAGATAGTTGGCATTGTTAACGATGCCTTCAATATCACATTCATAGTCGCGCACTTCCATACGCGTCTCGTATACATAGTTCATGTCCGGTCTTTTTTCAAATATTCATATCCTATGCGGCAGCGCAGACAGTCTTTGCGGTCGCAGTACATTCTTTTCAGTTGCAGCAGTGCCTGGCTGTCGCCGGCGTTGTCCACATGCAACCCGCACTCCTCCCACATGCGCACGATGTGGTTGTTTTCGGGTTCCAGCTGTTCCAGGAAGTCGAACGCCCTGTCGCACAGCTTTTCGTCGCCCAAGTGCCGTCCGTAGGCGAAGAGCATGGGTATCACCGTGTTGATGATGAGTCCCCGCCGGGAGGCCGGCGAGAGATGCTTGGCGTTGCGCCTGCTGGGATGTCCGAAACTGTAGTGTGTCTGCCAGTAGGGTGTCACCCCCACATTGAAGAGTTGGTAGAGGTCTTTGGCTGTGGCACAGTCGAGCAGCTGGCTCAATCCGGTACGATTGGTGGTATAGAGGGCCACCAGCTGTGCTATGCGTATGTGCGGGAAGTTCTGCGGGTGCATGCGCAGGAATTTCCACCGCTTGTAGTCGATGGGACTGAGTCCGAACTTATGCGCCAGATAGCGGTACTCGTTGCGCAGGCGTTCGAAATAGCCCTCTTCGAGTGCGGTGGGGGCGTAGCGCTCATGCAGTGCCTCGGTCTCGAGCAGTCCGGCCTGCCCCATCATGATGGCCTCTATCTGGAAGGCGTCATCGCGGTGATGGTCGAGGGCTCTAAGGGGCATGTTCATGGCCCACGCCTCGAAGGCATCGCCGTTCACACCGAACCCGAAGGTACGCGCCAGTGTCACGAAGTAGGCTGTTTCCCATGAGCCGTCGCATTGTTTCACACGCTGCTCGATGGCCATGGTCTTCTGCTCCAGGCGCTCCGTCTGCAGAGCACTCAGCCAACTGTGCATCATGAGCCGTGTGAGCGAGGGTATGAGTTTGTAGCAGGGCGGGTAGTGGTCGGTGCCTATCAGTTCGTCGTAGTGCTCGCTGATACTTTGGGGCACGCTTATCTCCACCTGCGGCAGCAGATTTCCCGAGCTGGTGCGCACCTCTTCCACATCGGCGCGCCCCACCACATGGAGCACCACATTGTCATAGGCGGCATCGCGGTCGTGTCCGTGATGGTACCAGTCGGAGGCCTTGTCGTGTATCTCCACGTTGCCCACCCACAGGGTGCCGTCCACCTTCACCTTGGCGTTGAAGAAGTCGGGCCCTGCATTGCGGTTGTGCAGTCCGGGGTCTATCACCTCAAGCCGCCGGTGGTCGGTGGTGCATAGCTCTGTCTGTGGGAAGAGCCTGTGTTTCCAGCAGTAGTGCAGTAGGAGTTCCATCGTGTCTTTTCTTTGGTTGTAGAGAATCGCTGAGGAGGCTGTATAGCCACAACTATTCTTGCGAACATTTGCAAAGGTAATGAAATTATTGCAAAGAGAAGGGGAGAAACTTTTTAAAAACGTCAAATATTGTTATTCTAAGCCTAAAGTCAATTTGGCTATAAAAGATTTTCGCTACCTTTGCATAAGGTAGGACGCACCCCAACATAAAAAATGAAAGAATTCTGAAGATTTTGTCCGCTCAAGGACAAAAACGTGTTCTGCTTTCGGTTAATCCCCGAATTTTATCTAATTTTGCAAACAAAAAACAGAAAGATATGAAAATAGCATTGATAGGTTATGGCAAGATGGGCAAAATGATTGAGCAGATAGCCCTGGAGCGCGGCCATGAAATAGTGAGCATCATCGACATCGACAACCAGCAGGATTTCGACTCTCCGGCATTTGCCTCAGCCGACGTGGCCATAGATTTTACCGCACCGCAGGCAGCCTACGGCAACTACCTCAAGGCATGGGCGAAAGGCGTGAAGGTGGTGAGCGGCTCTACCGGCTGGCTCAAAGAGCACGGCGATGATGTGCGGCGTGCCTGCACCGAAGACGGCAAGACACTCTTCTGGGCGTCCAACTTCTCCATCGGCGTGGCCGTGTTCTCGGCTGTGAACCGCTATCTGGCCAAAATCATGAACCAGTTTCCACAATACGACGTGGAACTGGAGGAAACCCACCATGTGCACAAGCTCGACCATCCCAGCGGCACGGCCATCACACTGGCCGAGGGCATCCTCGAACAGTTGGACCGCAAGAAGGCCTGGGCCGAGGACACCACCGACCCCGACCTACTCCGCATAGACCATATCCGCCGCGGCGAGGTGGCCGGCATCCATACCATCCGCTACGACTCTGACGCCGACTGCATCACCATCACCCACGATGCCCACTCGCGCAAGGGCTTCGCCCTCGGTGCCGTGCTGGCCGCCGAGTACACCCAGCAGCATAAGGGACTGCTCACCACCAGCGACCTGTTTAAATTCTAAGTCACAAACAATCGTATCATCATGATAGACAAGAAGAAAGCCAATCTCAATATGAAGAAACAGTGGGCGAAGTTTATCGTCGTCCTCCTCCTCTACCTCCTCTTCCTCTACTGGGTGAAGAGTTGGTTGGGACTCATCGTCATCCCCTTCATCTACGATGTGTATATCTCGAAGAAGATCAACTGGCAGTGGTGGAAGGATGCCGAGGCTCCCGTGAGGTTCGTCATGAGCTGGGTCGACGCCATCGTCTTCGCCCTCGTGGCCGTCTACTTCATCAACCTGTTCTTCTTCCAGAACTATGTCATCCCCTCCAGCTCGCTCGAGAAGTCGCTGCTCAGAGGCGACTATCTGTTTGTGAGCAAGCTGAGCTACGGACCGCGCATACCGCAGACCCCGCTCACCATGCCGCTCACACAGCACACGCTGCCCATCTTCGGATGCAAGAGCTATATCTCATGGCCCCATTGGGACTACCGCCGTGTGCCGGGACTGGGCACCGTGCAGCAGAACGACATCGTGGTGTTCAACTATCCCGCCGGCGACTCGGTGATGACGGAGGAGAAATACCAGGCCGCCGACTATTACCAGTATTGCTATCTCTACGGCATGCAGAATGTGGAGGCCCCCAGCCAGCCCGTCGACTCGATGAAAGCCCAGCAGCAGTGGGACTTCTACCAGAAGGTGCTGGCCAAAGGAGCGAGCATCATCAAGGGCAATCCCAATGAGTTCGGCGACGTGATAAGCCGCCCCACCGACCGCCGCGAGAACTATGTGAAGCGCTGCGTGGGTCTGCCCGGCCAGACACTCGAGATCAGGAACAAGCGGGTGTATACCGACGGTAAGATGAACAAGGAGCCCGACAATGTGCAGTATACCTACTTTGTGAAACTCAAGCAGATGATACCCGACGCCATCATGGTAGACCTGGGCATCACCATGGAAGACATGATCAGCATGAACACCTACGGCTACATGCCACTCACCAACCGCGCCGCAGCCGCCCTGAAACAGCGCACCGACCTGGTGGAATATGTGCGCGAGGTGACCGACTCCGACCATGTGGACACCGGCAAGACCTATCCCGTGGACGGCAACACCGGATGGACCCGCGACAACTACGGCCCGGTGTGGATACCCGCCAAAGGCAAGAGCATAGACCTGAACCTACAGAACATAGCCGTCTACGAGCGCCCCATCCGTGTGTATGAGGGCAATGAGCTGGAAGTGAAGGACGGAAAGATATACATCAACGGAAAGCAAGCCAAGAGCTACACCTTCAAGATGGACTACTACTGGATGATGGGCGACAACCGCCACAACAGCGCCGACTCACGCTACTGGGGCTTCGTGCCCGAAGACCATGTGGTGGGCAAGCCTATCTTCATCTGGCTCTCCGTGAACCCCGAGAACGTGGGACCCAAATACCGCTGGGGGCGTCTGTTCAACATGGTCGACAACATCAAATAGACCTTGGACAGCACCGCCCTCTCCATCACCTACCTCGGACCGGTGCAGTGGTACCAGAAACTGCACCGCTCTGAAAAGGTGTTCATCGACTGCCACGAGCACTTCGTGAAGCAGACCTACCGCAACCGTTGCCACATAGCTACCAGCCACGGCGTGCAGGCACTCACCATCCCCGTGGTGCACGACTCGGCCGAAGACATACGCGACATACGCCTCAGCGACCATGGCCACTGGCGGCACCTGCACTGGCAGGCACTGCAGAGCACCTACGGCGAGTCGCCCTTCTTCGAGTATTACGCCGACGACCTGCGACCGTTCTATGAGAAGCGGTGGACCTATCTCTACGACTTCGACATGGAGCTCACACACCTGCTCTGCTCACTGCTCGACATACGGCCCCGTCTGGAAGAAGCGCCCCGCTACCTCACACCCGAGGATTGGGCCGATCAGGACGTGGCCGACCTGCGGCAGGCCATCCGCCCCAAGAATCCGCCCGCCGACCCGGCCTTCCAAGCCCGGCCCTATTACCAGCTCTACCGCGACCGCTGCGGATTCAGGGAGAATCTGAGCATCGTAGACCTACTGTTCAACGAAGGCAACGAAAGCATATTCTTTCTATAAAGAAAGGAAAAAAGAAATGAAGAAGACAAGAAACCACATCACACTCATCGCCACAGCCCTGCTCACCCTGCAAGCCCATCTCTCCACCTGCAACGCCTCACAGCCCCGACCGACTGTAGCCATGCAACAAGACACGCTGCCGCAGCAGTCGTTCGTCTACGCCCACTCGGAAGACGGCTATGTGAATGTGCGACGACAGCCCAGCACCAAATCGGAAAAACTGGGCGAGCTGCACAACGGTGGAGCCGGCGCTCTCTATCTGGGCCGCGACGGCGACTGGCTGAAGGTGCTCTTCCACGGCGAGACGGCTTATGTGTACAGCCGCTATGCCCGGGTAGGTCAGACAGCCGGCGAGCCGGCCGCCAAGGCCGAAGCCCGCTATTACTATATCGTCATCGCCACTTTCGAGAATGCCGAGTATGCCAAGAAGGCTGCCGACGGCCTGCCCGACAACATGCGCCGACCGGTTTACCGCACCATAGTGGGCGGCAAGGAGAAATACCGCATCTGCGAGAGCTGTTTCACCTCTCGCGACAAAGCCCTCATACGCAAGAAAGAACTCGACTTGCGCTATGGCGAGAGCGACATCTGGGTATGGGAGACCCGCAGTCTGGCCGACTGCCTCTACTGCCCCACCTCCACGCAGAAGGGCTCTACCCGCATCACGCCGCTACAGCCGAAATAGGGAAACGGCATCGTTTTCACTTCACAGACTAAACAAATCCGCACTTCCGCTGGTTGCCAGGCTGCAGCCGTTCCTCGGCACAGTAGGCATGCACCAGTGAGAGGTAGTCGGCAGGGGCACCGTGCAGTATCTCATACACGGTGACCTTCCGTGCCACATTCTCTATCTGCGCCCCGCTGAAGGTGTAGGCAGCAGCCAGCTCGGCACTCTCCACCAAGGCCAACTGCGGCATCATGGCGTGCCAGATGTGCTGCCGCACCCCGGTATCGGGTTTCTCAAACTTTATTTTATAGAGGAACCGGCGCTCGAAGGCCGGGTCGAGGTTGCCCTCCAGGTTGGTGGTGGCGATGAGGATGCCTTCCAGGTTCTCCATCTCCTGCAGGATGATGTTCTGAATGGCATTCTCCATCTTATCGACCGCATTCTCCGCCCCCTTCTTGCGTGAGCCGATGATGGCATCGGCCTCGTTGAAGAGCAGGATGGGCGCCACCGGCATCCGCTCCACCAGGTTGCGGTATTGGGTGAACACGGCCTGGATGTTCTTCTCCGAGTCGCCCACCCACTTGCTTTTTATCTGCGGCACATCCACGAGGAGAATCCCGCGCCCCGTCTTGCGGGCCATCTGGTATACCGTCTCGGTCTTGCCGGTGCCGGGACCGCCATAGAAGAGGCAAGCCAGACCGCTGTGGAAGCCTTTCTCCTTCATGCGCCGGGAAATCTGCTGAAACTCTTCATTCCCGATAAAACCGGTCAGTTCGTCGACCTGCCGTTTCAGCACTTCCGTATAGTATAGGGGCTTGGACACCAGGTCGGCAGGCCTTATCAGTCCGGCCACTTTTTCCTCGGCCTTACTAAGATTAAACTCTGAGAGCAGCTTGCCCTTGGCCCAGTCGGTGAGTCTGAAGCGGGTGGTGCAGGCCTGCCCGTCCTCACACACATACTCTATCAGCTTGTTTATCTGAAGCGGGTGTGTTCCCATCCGCAAGGAATTTCTCACATTCACAAACTGGACCGGTCGAGCATACAGGTCGTCAAAATCGCCGAAGAGGATGTTGTTGTCGTCGTCGTTCACGCAGTAGTGGCAGAACATGACGAGCAGCATGACGTCCATCTCGTCACCGAGTTTCAGCTCTTTCAGGTTTCGCACAAACTGCAGGTCAGGATTGCTGTCGAGCAGTTCACGCACATCCACCACGGCCCTGTCTGCCTTCAGGTAGCCTTCCTTGAGGTCGGTGAAGATGACATTGAGCCGGCTGAAGAGCTCATTGGCATCGAGCCCGGACAGCGAAGGCGGTGTATACACCCTGTTGTGCTTCAGTTCGTTTATCACCGGTATGGGCACATCGAAGCTCATTTGGTCGGAGTCGCGGTAGCGGAGCAGCTTGTGCGACACCAGCTCGTCGATATCGTCGCCGAAGTGCAGCACGCTTATCTTGCTCACATCGAGATGTTCGGCCAGCTCACTCATGAGGGTGTTGGCCGGTCCGTAGTGCATACAGAGCGAGAAGATGACCGCCTGCACAGGTGTCACGTCCATGCGCTGCGCCAGGTTCGCCACATATTTGTTTTGGAGCAGCTCGTCGCACATTTTTGAATTTTTCGACAGGGCCACAGTGTGTTCAATACTGTCGAGCAAGTCATAGGATTTTTTCTTCACAATCGTCTTTTTAGCCATAACATTTACATTTTAATCATCCTTCATCATCTTTTTACCAGGTCACAGATGCAATGATACGTTTTTTCCCCGAAAAGCAGATATTTCAGGCAAATAAAATGCAATTATATTCATCGTTACCTTTTTTTGGACAAAACATTTTGCCAACTCAATTTAATTTATGAACTTTGCAACCGCATGCCGGCTGTGTGAAGCGAGGCAAGCAGGAAATGTAACGGTGTGAAGTAGACCAACACCTTTATTAATACTATATAAATCTAATTATTTATGGCAGAACAAATGAAAGTGAAAGAACTGCAGCAAGTTGTCGTGCGCTTCTCTGGCGACAGCGGCGACGGCATGCAGTTGGCCGGAAACATTTTCTCCACGGTGTCGGCCTCTGTAGGCAACGGCATCTCCACATTCCCCGACTATCCCGCCGACATCCGCGCCCCGCAAGGGTCGCTCACCGGTGTGAGCGGATTCCAGGTACACATCGGCTCGGGCAAGGTGTACACCCCCGGCGACCAGTGCGACGTGCTGGTGGCCATGAACGCCGCCGCCCTGAAGACACAGTACCGCTTTGCCAAACCGCAGGCCACCATCATCATCGACACCGACAGCTTCGGTCCGAAAGACCTGCAGAAGGCCCAGTTTGCCAGCGACGACTACCTGGGCGAGATGGGCATCGACGCCGACCGCGTGGTGGCATGCCCCATCACCAAGATGGTGAAAGACTGTCTGGCCGACAGCGGCATGGACAACAAGTCGGTGCTCAAGTGCCGCAACATGTTTGCCCTGGGCCTGGTGTGCTGGCTCTTCAACCGCGACCTTAACTTGGTGGCCAACTTCCTGCGCGAGAAATTCGCCAAGAAACCCGCCATCGCCGAGAACAACATCAAGGTGGTGCAGGCCGGCTTCGACTACGGCCACAACGTGCACGCCAGCGTGCCCGCCACCTACCGCATAGAATCGACCTCGAAAGTGCCCGGCCGCTATATGGACATCACGGGCAACAAGGCTACTGCCTACGGACTGATAGCCGCCGCCGAGAAGGCAGGGCTCAAGCTCTTCCTCGGCTCCTACCCCATCACCCCCGCCACCGACATTCTGCATGAGCTGTCGAAGCACAAGTCGCTCGGTGTCATCACCGTGCAGTGCGAAGACGAGGTGTCGGGCTGCGCCAGCGCCATCGGTGCCTCCTTTGCCGGTGCCCTGGCCGCCACCTCCACATCCGGCCCCGGCATCTGCCTCAAGTCGGAAGCCATGAACCTGGCCGTGATCGATGAGCTGCCCCTCGTGGTTATCGACGTGCAGCGCGGCGGACCCTCCACCGGTCTGCCCACCAAGAGCGAGCAGACCGACCTGCTGCAGGCCCTTTACGGCCGCAACGGCGAGAGTCCCATGCCCGTGTTGGCCGCCACCAGTCCGGCCAACTGTTTCGAGATGGCCTATGCCGCCTCGAAGATAGCCCTGGAGCACCTCACCCCCGTGGTGCTGCTCACCGACGCCTTCGTGGCCAACGGCTCAGCCGCCTGGAAACTGCCCACGATGGACGAACTGCCCACCATAGCCCCCCACTATGTGACCCCCGAGCAGGCTGGTCACTACACCCCCTACGAGCGCGACCCGGAGACACTGGTGCGCTACTGGGCCATCCCCGGCCAGGAGGGCTACACCCACATATTGGGCGGTCTGGAGAAAGACGGCCGCACCGGCGCCATCTCCACCGACCCCGACAATCACGACATGATGTGCCGTCTGCGCGCCGGCAAGGTGGCCCGCATACCGGTGCCCGACCTTGAGGTGGCAGGCGATGCCGACGATGCCGACCTGCTCATCGTGGGCTTCGGCGGCACCTACGGCCATCTCTACTCCGCCATGGAAGAACTCCGCGCTAAAGGCCACAAGGTGGCCCATGCCCACTTCAGCTACATCAATCCGCTGCCCGCCAACACCGCCGAGGTGCTCACCCGCTACAAGAAGGTAGTGGTGGCCGAGCAGAATCTGGGCCAGCTGGCCGCCTACCTGCGCAGCAAGGTCGACGGTTTCGTGCCCTACCAGTTCAACGAGGTGAAGGGTCAGCCCTTCGTGGTGTCGACACTGGTCGAGGCATTCGAGTCACTTATCAAGTAACCAAAAGAAAGGAGAAAACAACATGAGCGAATATACAGCACAAGACTATAAGAAGGGCCAGCCTCGCTGGTGCCCGGGATGCGGCGACCATTTCTTCCTCTCGTCGCTCCACAAAGCCATGGCCGAAGTGGGCGTGGCTCCCCATAACATGGCCGTAATCTCAGGCATCGGCTGCTCAAGCCGTCTGCCCTACTACGTGAGCACTTACGCCATGCAGACCATTCACGGACGCGCGGCCGCCATCGCCACAGGCGCCAAGGTGGCCAACCCCGACCTGACCATCTGGCAGGTGAGCGGCGACGGCGACGGCCTGGCCATCGGCGGCAACCACTTCATTCATGCCATGCGCCGCAACATCGACTTGAACATGATACTGCTCAACAACCGCATCTACGGTCTGACGAAAGGCCAGTACAGCCCCACGTCGCCCCGTGGCTTCGTGTCGAAATCAAGCCCCTACGGCACGGTGGAAGACCCGTTCCGCCCGGCCGAACTGTGCTTCGGCGCCCGCGGCCACTTCTTCGCCCGTGCCGTGGCCACCGATGCACCCAGCACCGTGGAGATACTGAAGGCCGCCTACCACCACAAGGGCGCCTCGGTGTGCGAGATTCTGCAGAACTGCGTGATTTTCAACAATGGTGCCTACGACCCCATCTACACCAAGGAGGGCCGCAAGAAAAACGCCATCTATGTGGAGCACGGCAAGCCCCTCGTGTTCGGCGAGAACAATGAGTTCGGCCTCATGCAGGAAGGCTTCGGTCTGAAGGTGGTGGAGATAGGCAAGAACGGCGTGACCCTGGACGACATTCTGGTGCACGACGCCCACTGCGAGGACGACACCCTGCAGCTGAAGTTGGCCATGATGGACAACGAGCACGGATACCCCGTGGCACTGGGTGTGATACGCGATGTGGAGGCTCCCACCTACGAGGCTTCCGTGGCTGCGCAGATTGAGGAAGTGAAGGCCAAGAAGCCCTATCACAACTTCATGGAGCTGCTCGCCACCAACGACACCTGGGAAGTGAAATAAAAATTACAAACAATAGCTTAAAAAATGGAGACCCACGCATGTGAAGTCTCCATTTTTTTATTATTTTTGCGACATTAATTACCGATAGAATTATCAGAACACACCTAAACCCAACAGCATGAGAAAGAAAACTACAACCCTGCTGGCACTGCTGGCACTGCTCCTGACATGGATGCCCTGCCAGGCCGGTACAGACAAAATCGTGGTGGCCTATGTGGCCTCCTGGACCACCGGCCGGCTTCCCGACCCCACCCTGATGACCCACATCAACTATGCCTTCGGACATGTGAAGAAGACCTTCGACGGCGTTGACATACAAAACCCCGACTTTCTGAAAGAAGTGGTGGCACTGAAGCAGCAGAACCCCAAACTGAAAGTGGTGCTCTCCGTGGGCGGATGGACCAGCGGCAACTTCAGCGAGATGGCCGCCTCGGCCCAGTACCGCCGCGCCTTTGCCAAAGACTGCCGCCGCGTGGTAGACCAATACGGGCTCGACGGCATCGACATCGACTGGGAATACCCCACCAGCAGCGTGGCCGGCATCTCCTCGTCGCCCGACGACACCGACAACTACACCTTGCTCATGCGCGACCTACGCAAGGCGCTGGGTAAGAAAAAACTGCTCACCGCCGCCACCGTGGCCGATGCCAGGTACATCGACTTCAACGGCTGCCTGCGTTATATGGACTTTGTGAACATCATGGCCTACGATGTGGCCAACCCGCCCAAACACCATACCACCCTGTACCGTTCGCCCCTCTCGGGCCGCATCACCGTGCAGGAGGCTGTCGAGGCTCATGTCAAGGCCGGTGTGCCGGTGGAGAAGCTCACCCTGGGCATGCCACTCTACGGCCGCGGCGACCACGACAACAAGGTGCTCGACAAGTATGTGAAGACCCGCGACGCCAAGGGCCTCTACACCGAACAATGGGACAGCGTGGGCCTGGTGCCCTATCTCACCGACCGCAGCGGCCAACTGGTGTGGGGTTTCGACAATGCCGAGTCGTTGGCCGCCAAATGCCAGTTTATCCTCGACAGGGGCCTGCTGGGCGGCATGTACTGGGAATGCACGGAAGATAACGCCCAGCTCGACGGCATGCAGACCATCTATCTGAGTCTGATGAAGAACGGTAAGGGCACACCTGCCCCACGCCACATGCTGGTGATGACCGACGGCACCGACAGCGACGATACCCGCATGGGGGTGAAATGGCTCACCGACACGGGTCGGAAAATGAATGTGGAAGTGACGGAAATGACACCCGACGAAAGCTACGAAAAAGGCTGTCTGGACCGCTACCACCTGATATACATGCTCAACGCCAACCCCTACGACTGGAGCGAGGCATGCAAGCGCGAATTTGAACGCTACATCGATGAGGGCCACGGCAGCTACTACTGCATGCCGCATGAGAAAAAAGGGGGATGGGACTGGTATGACGACTTCTTCGACAAAGCCACCATCAACCCCGTGGCGGGATCCGTGTTCTACGCCGGCGGCGAGTACATACCCCAATACTGGACCAACACCGCCAAGACCAGCCGCAACATCTTCTACCAGGGTAACGACAAACTGAGCCATCTGCCCATGGGACCCTTCCTGAAAATGGAGAAGGAAGCCCTGGGATGGCTGCTCAACGGCCGGTAAAGCACACTACAGCTTGCCGCCGAAACAGAGATCGCCGGCATCGCCGAATCCCGGCACAATATACTTGTGCTCGTTGAGCCCCGGGTCGACTGCGGCGCACCACACAGTGGTCTCGTCGGGCATCGTGCGGCGTATGTGGTCTAAACCCTCGGGGGTGGCTATCACACAGCACACATGAATGTGCTTGGGCCGGCCCTTGGTGAGAAATGCCTTATAGCCCAGCTCCATGCTGCCACCCGTGGCCAGCATGGGGTCGGCTATAATGAGCGTCTTGCCCTCCAGGCTGGGTGTGGCCAGATATTCCACATGAATACCCACCTCATGGTGCTCCTCGTCGACATACTCGCGGTAGGCGCTCACGAAGGCATTTCCGGCATGGTCGAACACATGCAGGAAACCTTGATGGAAAGGCAGGCCTGCCCTGAAGATGGTGGCCAGCACCACCTTGTCGGCCGGCACGTTCATACGCGCCACACCGAGCGGGGTCTGCACGTCACGGGCCACATACTCCATGGTCTTGGAAATCTCGAAGGCCTCCATCTCGCCAATGCGGGTGATATTGTTGCGGAAGAGCAACCGGTTCTGCTGATAGTCTCTGTCGCGTATCTCAGCCAGATACTGATTCATGACAGAGTTGGTCTCACTGAAGTTGATGATTTTCATAGTGCATGGGGAATAACATTTCCGGCCACAAAATTATATAAAATTCTGCTATTCCGCACCTACAGCTTGAGGAAAAAACACCCGTCAGGGCATTTGTCTGTCAAAAAGGTCTTTTTTTGCTAAGTGTGTATAGCAAACAGACACAGGCGGCCCGAAATTTGTAAACTTTAACCTAAAAACAAGCTGCAGAAAAGAATTTTTGTTTTTGCACACCCCGCAATTCATCAGAAATTGCTACCTTTGCAGTGGAAAAAGATTGCAAGATTATAGTATTCAACAAATTATATAATATTATTTCAAATCATGGCAACATTTGACAAGTCAATCCTGACGAAGTATGGTATCACTGGTACCACCGAAGTGCTTTACAATCCCTCTTATGAGCAGCTGTTCGAGGAAGAGACCAAAGAAGGTCTTACCGGTTTTGACAAAGGTCAGCTCACCGAGCTGGGCGCCATCAATGTGATGACCGGTGTCTACACCGGCCGCTCGCCCAAAGACAAATTCATCGTCGACGACGCCACCTCGCACGACACCGTGTGGTGGACCACTCCCGAATACAAAAACGACAACAAACCCGTGACCGAGGCCACTTGGGCTGCCGTGAAGGAGATTGCCCAGAAGGAGCTCTGCAACAAGAAGCTCTATGTGGTGGACGGTTTCTGCGGTGCCAACACCGATACCCGTATGGCTGTGCGTTTCATCATGGAGGTGGCCTGGCAGGCACACTTCGTGAAGAACATGTTCATCCGTCCCTCCGAGGAGGAGCTGAAGAACTTCGAGCCCGACTTCGTGGTGTACAACGCCTCGAAGGCCAAGGTGGAGAACTACAAGGAGCTGGGTCTGAACTCTGAGACCGCTGTTGTGTTCAACGTGACCAGCCGCGAGCAGGTCATCATCAACACCTGGTACGGTGGTGAGATGAAGAAGGGTATGTTCTCGATGATGAACTACTACCTGCCGCTGAAGGGCATCGCCGCCATGCACTGCTCCGCCAACTGCGACATGAACAATGAGAACACCGCCATCTTCTTCGGTCTCTCCGGAACCGGCAAGACCACGCTGAGCACCGACCCGAAGCGCAAGCTCATCGGCGACGACGAGCACGGCTGGGACGACAACGGTGTGTTCAACTTCGAGGGCGGCTGCTACGCCAAGGTTATCAAGCTCGACAAAGAGAGTGAGCCCGACATCTACAACGCCATCCGCCGCGATGCACTGCTGGAGAACGTGACCGTGGACGAGAACGGCAAGATAGACTTCAACGACAAGAGCGTGACCGAGAACACCCGCGTGAGCTATCCTATCTACCACATCGAGAACATCGTGAAGCCGGTGTCGCACGCACCCGCCGCCAAGCAGGTGATCTTCCTGAGCGCCGACGCCTTCGGTGTGCTGCCTCCCGTGTCTATCCTCGACTCCGAGCAGACTAAATATTACTTCCTCTCCGGTTTCACCGCCAAGCTGGCCGGTACAGAGCGCGGCATCACTGAGCCCACTCCCACCTTCTCGGCTTGCTTCGGCCAGGCTTTCCTTGAGCTCCACCCCACCAAGTATGCTGAGGAGCTGGTGAAGCGCATGAACCAGAGCGGTGCAAAGGCCTACCTGGTGAACACCGGTTGGAACGGCACAGGCAAACGTATCTCCATCAAGGACACACGCGGCATCATCGACGCCATCCTGAACCACTCCATCGACGAGGCTCCCACCAAGACCATTCCCTACTTCAACTTCACCGTGCCTACACAGCTCGAGGGCGTAGATCCCGCCATCCTCGACCCGCGCGACACCTACAGCAACCCTGCTGAGTGGGAGGAGAAGGCCAAGGACCTGGCTGGACGCTTCATCAAGAACTTCGTGAAGTACGAGGGCAACGAAGCCGGCAAGGCTCTCGTGGCTGCTGGACCGAAACTTTAATCGCTTTATATACAACCTTTGTGAGAGAGGGAGGCATACGTGCCTTCCTCTTTTGTTGTAACTCTCCGGGGCACAGCCACTTCTCCCTCTTTCCATAGTATTTCGCCCAAAATATGTGTGCGCACACAGCCATTTTTTGACGTATGTCAATAAAACGGACTTTTTCAGCATTTTCAGTCCCCCCATCCATGGCCGGTATGGAAAAAGGCCGTATCTTTGCATCGTATTCGTGAGAATACTCATTTCATTAGGTTAGTAGTTTGATAGATTTTAAGGTAAGATTATGTTATTAGATTCAGAAACAACGGTGATGTTGGCGATAATGGCCGTTTCGACCATTCTCTGTATTATCACTTTGGTAAGAACCAACGTCCGTTGAGTTGTTTTCAGGAGGCCGGTGTGAGCGATTCATATCGTCCTCTTTTTTTATTCCCCCAGTGGCAAAAAAATTGTCAAGAAACCCTAAACAGACCTTAAAAATCAATGCAAAATCGATAAATTACATAATAATGTGCAGAAAACACGTTATAATTGCGGAATTCTGCTTAAATTTGCAGTCAAAAAACACAAAGCGTCTGTCTGCGGAGAGGAGAGGAAAACCTATCTGCCGTGGACGATTGTGTGCTGAAAGTAAACGTTTTTTGCTACCGATGAAGAAATTACAGATACGCATTGTACTGTTTGCCGCACTCACCCTGCTGTTCAGTTCCTGTCTGAACGACGAGGAGGAAGAGGTAACCTATTACGGCGACGCCGCCATCACCACCTTTGTGCTGGGCACGCTGAACCGCACCGTTCACACCACCACCTCGAGCGGTGCCGACAGCACCTACACCACCACGGTGTCGGGGAGCAGTTACAAATGCTACATCGACCAGGTGAACCGTGTGATATACAATGCCGACTCGCTGCCCACCGGCACCGACATATCCCATGTGCTGGTGACCATCACCGCCAAGAACGGCGGCACCATCACCATCAAGAATATAGACAGCGACACCCTGACCTACTACAGCAGCACCGACTCTATCGACTTCAGCGTGCCGCGCACCATCGCCGTCTATGCCTATACGGGCAACGCCACCGTACATACCGACTATACCGTTCGCCTGAACGTGCACCAGAAGGAGAGCGACAAGTTTGCCTGGACCGCAAAAGGCACCTACAGTGCCTTTGAGAACACACAGGGCATGAAAGCCTACGCACTGGGCGGCCGACTCTATGTGTTTGCCGCCACGGGCGGCCAGACCATGCTCTACGCCGCCGACGAGGCAGAGACCTCCTGGCAGCTGCTCACCCCCGACTTCAACCTCACGGTGCCTGCCGCCGACTACCAAAACACCGGTGTGAGCGGCGGATATCTCTACCTGTTCACGGGCGGCAACCTGTTGCGCAGCCAGAACGGCAGCCAATGGCAGCTGGTGTCAAAGCCCGCCATCGCCCGTCTGCTGGGCGGCAGCTCCTACGCCCTCTACGGTACCGACAGCGAGGGTCGCCTCATGGCCTCCTACGATGGCGGCACCACCTGGAAAGAAGAGGCCACAGAGACCAGCTGGCAACTGCTGCCCACCCGCGACATCTCGGTGGCAGTGCTTCCCTCCACCACCAATCCCGGTGTGGAGAACGTGGTGATAACGGGCAACCGCAGTCTGGAGCTCTATCCCGATGAAAGTCATGCCGTGGTATGGACCAAGGTGTCGGAGCAGAATCCCAATGCCCCCACCAACACTTGGATGTATGCCGACGCCACCGACTTCCCCACTTATCAGCTGCCCCGTCTGGCCAATCTTTGCACCGCAACAAGCGGCAAGGGACTCCTGGCCGTAGGCGGTAAGGGACTGGGCACCTGCACGGAGACCGACTTCCAGCACTTCCACTACAGCTACAATGGCGGTATGCACTGGGTGACCAACGTCCCCTACGAGTGGCCCACAGGTTTCTCGTGCGACAGCGGATCCTTCGCCATGACCACCGACGAGCAAGGCCGCCTGTGGCTGGTATGCGGTGGCAGCGGCCAGGTGTGGTGCGGTGAGATGAGCCAGTACGACCTCGACGAGCAATCGCTCTGGATAACCGAATAAGCACCATCCAGCACATCCCGATGAGACATGCCCTGCTTATCCTCCTGCTCAGTATTGCCGCAGCTCCCGCAGCGGCACAGGGCGATGTGGAATACCTGGCCGAGATAGGCGGTGGAGCAGGACTCATGAACTATATGGGCGACTACAACGGCAACCTTTTCCACTCGCCGCAGCCCATGGCCACCGTCTTCGTGCGAAGGCTCTTCAATCCCTACACGGGGCTGCGTTTCGGCATAGGGGCCGGCAAGCTGAAAGACACGTCGAAAGACGTGGAAACCTACTACCCCGCCACAGCCGACACCACCTACTCGTTCAACAGCACCGTGATAGACGGCAACCTGACCTTCGAATACAACTTCTGGCCCTACGGCACCGGCCGCGACTACCGGGGAGCGCAGCGGCTCACGCCCTTCCTCTTCATCGGCTTGGGCGCCACCTATGCCAAGACCGGCGACAAAAACACCTTCACCGCCAACCTGCCCGTGGGCGTGGGTGTGAAATACAAGATTGCCGACCGCATGAACCTGGGAGTGGAATGGGGCGTGCACTTCACGCTGAGCGATGAAATCGACGGAGTAAAAGACCCCTACTATATAGAGAGCAGCGGCCTCTTCAAGAACACCGACTGCTACTCGGCGCTCAGAGTGACGCTCACCTACAGTTTCATGGCCAAATGTAGAACTTGTCATAATGCAGATGAATAACGATATAGACATGACCCGTATCCCACGCCACATCGCCATCATCATGGACGGCAACGGGCGCTGGGCCAAAAAGCGCAACATGCCACGCAGCTACGGCCACCAGGCCGGTGTCGACGCCGTGCGGTGCATCACCTCAGAGTGCACACGCTTAGGAGTGGAATACCTCACTCTCTACACCTTCTCGACAGAAAACTGGAACAGACCCGCCGAGGAGGTCTCCGCCCTCATGGGACTGGTGCTCACCTCGCTCGAGGACGAGATATTCATGAAGAACAACGTGCGGTTCCGCGTCATCGGCGACACGGAGCGGTTGCCGCAGGACGTGCAGGACAAACTGCAGGCCACCATGGACCACACCGCCGGCAACACCGCCATGACCATGGTGGTGGCACTGAGCTACTCGTCGAAATGGGAACTTACCAAGGTGACCCGCGAGATAGCCCTCGACGTACGCGACGGCAAGCTGCAGCCCGACGATATCAACGAAGAACTCATCTCGCAGCGTCTGCAGACCCGCTTCATGCCCGACCCCGACCTGCTGATACGCACCGGCGGCGAGGTACGCATATCCAACTACCTGCTGTGGCAGATAGCCTACTCGGAGCTGTACTTCTGCGACACTTACTGGCCCGACTTCAACGAAGAGAGCCTCCACCAGGCCATCGCCGACTATCAGCACCGTCAGCGCCGCTTCGGCAAGACAGGCGCCCAGATAGAAGAGAGCGAGACCCAACCATCCGACCAATAAACATCAACATAGAATGAAAAAGACAGGTAAAATCCTGACCCTGCTGACCCTGCTGGCCGTATGCCTGGGGAGTCATGCCCAGGAAAAAATCGTCAATCCCGACATATCCTATGCGGGCACCCCCCGCGACTGCACCATCGGCGGTATCACCGTATCGGGTGTGGAAGGCTATGAAGACTTCGTACTCATAGGCATCTCCGGACTCAAAGAAGGGCAGCACATCCAGCTGCCGGGCACAGAGGTGACCGAGGCAGTGAAACGCTATTGGCGGCACGGCCTCTTCTCCACTGTATCGATTACGGCCGACTCCATCGTAGGCTCGCAAGCCTACCTGCACATCTACCTCACCGCCCGCCCGCGTATCTCCACCATCAACTACATCGGCCTGAAGAAGTCGGAGCGTGAGGACATGGAGGCCAAACTGGGCATCATCAAGGGCGGACAGGTGACGCCCAACATCATAGACCGCGCCAAATACCTGGCCAAGAAATACTTCGACGACAAAGGCTACAAGAATGCTGAGATAAGCATCACACAGCGCGACGACGTGGTCAACAAAAATCAGGTGATACTCGACGTGGAGGTGGACAAGAAAGAGAAGATGCGCGTGCACCAGATTATCATCGACGGCAACGACCAGCTCTCCGACGCCAAGATCAAGGGCCGCCTCTTCACCAAAGGCGCCTTCTCGAAGACCCATGAGGCCAACAAGTTATCCACCTTCCTGAAATCCAAGAAATTCACCCCCGAGCGCTGGGAGACCGACAAGAAGAACCTCATCGACAAATACAACGAATACGGCTTCCGCGACGCCACCATCCTGGAAGACAGCGTGTGGAACTACGACGACAAACACGTGAACATCTATGTGAAGGTGGAAGAGGGCCAGAAATACTACATCCGCAACATCAGCTGGGTGGGCAACACCGTCTATCCCACCGACTACCTGAGCAACGTGCTCGGCATGAAGAAGGGCGACGTGTACAACCAGAAACAGATGAACAAGCGACTGAGCGAAGACGACGACGCCGTGGGCAACAACTACTGGAACAACGGCTACCTCTTCTATCAGCTGCAACCCACCGAGGTGAACATCGTGGGCGACTCCATCGACCTGGAGATGCGCATCTCAGAGGGTATACAGGCCCACATCAACCGCGTGCGCATCAACGGCAACGACCGCCTCTACGAGAATGTGGTGCGCCGCGAACTGCGCACCAAGCCCGGCGACCTCTTCTCGAAAGACGCCCTGCAGCGCTCGGCACGCGAGCTGGCCTCGATGGGCCACTTCGACCCGGAGAAGGTGAATCCCGACGTGAAGCCCAACTATGAGGACGGCACCGTGGACATCAACTGGGAGCTGGAGCAGAAATCGAACGACCAGATAGAATTCTCACTGGGATGGGGACAGACCGGTGTGATAGGCCGCGTGGGTCTGAAGCTGAACAACTTCTCCATGCGCAACCTGTTCAACAAGAACAAGGAGCACCGCGGCATCCTGCCCATCGGCGACGGCGAGGTGCTATCCATAGGCGCACAGACCAACGGTACCTACTACCAGTCGTACAACGCCTCGTACAGCACGGCCTGGTTTGGCGGCAAACGCCCCATCCAGTTCAGCGTGGGCGCCTACTTCTCAAAACAGACCGACGTGTCGAGCACCTACTATAACAGTGCCTACATGTACAACTACTACAACCAGTATGCCTACGGTCTGGGCAACTACGGCGGCTACTACAACAACTACGAGAGTTTCTACGACCCCGACAAGTATGTACAGTTGTTCGGTGCCTCGTTGGGATGGGGCAAGCGCCTACGCTGGCCCGACGACTACTTCACCCTCTCGGTGTCGCTGGCCTACACCCGCTACATGCTGAAAAACTGGCAGTACTTCCTCATCACCAACGGCAACTCCAACAATCTGAACCTGAGCGTGACGCTGAACCGTACATCGACCGATAACCAGCTCTTCCCGCGCCGCGGTTCCGAGTTCACGGCCTCGGTGTCCATCACCCCGCCCTGGTCGAAATGGGACAACAAGGACTATGAGCACCTGGCCACCGACCGGCAGTCGGCCACCTACGTACAGGAGCAGCAGGACAAATACCGCTGGGTGGAGTACCACAAGTGGAAGTTCAAGGCCAAGACCTATACCGCCCTGTCGAACGCCGCCAAGTGCTTCGTGCTCATGACGCGTGTAGAGCTGGGCATCCTGGGCAGCTTCAACCGCTACAAGAAATCGCCCTTCGAGACCTTCTATGTGGGTGGCGACGGTATGAGCGGCTACAGCTACGGCTATGCCGAGGAGACCGTCGGACTGCGCGGCTACGAGAACGGCTCGCTCACCCCGCAGGGAGCCGCCGGCTACGCCTACGACCGCTTCAGTTTGGAGCTGCGCTATCCCTTCCTGCTGGGCAACACCACCATCTACGGTCTCGCCTTCCTCGAGGCAGGTAACGCCTGGTACGACACAAAGAAGTTCAACCCCTTCGACATGAAGCGCTCGGCCGGTGCCGGTGTGCGTATCTTCCTGCCCATGGTGGGTCTGATGGGTATCGACTGGGCCTACGGTTTCGACAAAGTGTGGGGCACCAAGGGCGGCTCTCAGTTCCACTTCGTGCTGGGCCAGGAGTTCTAACCGTTGCTTAAAAATGATTAAAATCTGTTGGCACAATAAACCCGCAGAGCACATAAGCGTCATTAAAGAGAATTTAACCAAAACAAGACAGCTATTATGAAGAGAACAATCTTAGCAATGGCACTGGCCGTCGCAGCCATGACAGGCTATGCCCAGAAGTTTGCCCTGATAGACATGGACTACATACTGAAGAATATACCCGCCTATGAGCGCGCCAACGAGCAGCTGAGCCAGGTGTCGAAGAAATGGCAGGCCGAGGTGGAAGCCCTGACCCTTGAAGCCAGCACCATGTACAAGAACTATCAAAACGAGGTGGTGTTTCTCTCTCAGGAGCAAAAGAAAGCCCGCCAGGAGGCCATCATGAACAAGGAGAAGGAAGCCAGCGAACTGAAGAAGAAATACTTCGGCCCTGAGGGTGAGCTCTTCAAGAAGCGCGAGAGCCTCATGTCGCCCATCCAGGAGGAAATCTACAATGCCGTGGCCGACATTGCCGAGCTGCACGGCTACAGCAAGGTGGAAGACCGTGCGGGCAACAGCTACATTATCTACGGCTCGCCGAAGATAGACATCAGCAACGAAGTGCTCGACAAACTGGGCTACGGCCACTGACCCCACTGATTTTCACCCCTACATGGTGCCGATTCAGGAAATATTTTGTAAGTTTGCACCGCAATAGGAAAAAAACAAAAAAACATAACATTTACAAACACGAAAAGAAAATGAAGAAAGTTATCCTTATGTTGATGCTGCTGGCCCCCATGGCTCTGTTCGCACAGAAGTTCGGCCACATCGACACCCAGTCCATCATCCAGTCGCTTCCCGAGTTTGCACGCGCCAATGGCGAGATTGAGGCAGTGGGCAAGCAGTATGAGAATGAGCTGAAAGCCTCGCAGGACGAGCTGCAGCGCATGGCCGAAGAGTACGACAAGAACAAGAGCACGATGAATGAGACCAAGCAGCGTGAGACCGAAGAGCAGCTGAACCAGATGTACACCCGCATCCAGCAGCAGGCCCAGCAGAACCAGCAAGCCTTCCAGAAGACACAGGCCGAGAAGCTTCAGCCCATCTTCGACAAGGTGCGCAAGGCTATCGAGGAAGTGGCCAAGGCCGGCGGTTATGTCTACATCATGGAGAAAGCCAGTGTGCTCTACATCAACGAGGCCATCAGCAAGGATGTGACCTCCGAGGTGAAGTCACAGCTCAACAAGATGAAATAAGAGACATTTCCCATACCCACACTACCGGGGGCAGGCATCTAAGAAAGCGCCTTCCCTCGGTTTTTTATCATTCCAAGAGTTATGACCCGACTATCCCTTTGGCTACTGAGCCTTTTCTTTCCCCTTATGGCAGGGGCACAGGTGAGCTTTGGCTATTTCAGCTACGACCAGGTGCTGCGCTCCATGCCCGAGTATGAAATGGTGGAGCAGAATCTGGCCGACCTGCGCGCCCAGTATGACGCCGAACTGAAACGTGCCGAAGACGACTTCAACAAGAAGTACGAGGAGTTTCTGGAAGGTCAGAAAGAGTTTGCCCCCATTATCCTTCAGAAGCGGCAGAGTGAGCTCCAGGAGCTCATGACGCGCAACATCGCCTTCAAGGCCGAGGCGCAGCGCCTGCTGGCCCAGGCCACCGACGATGCCTACCGTCCGCTCCGCACCAAGCTGCAGGATGCCGTGACGCGCATCGGCGAGGAGGAAGGCTATGCCTTTGTGCTGAACACCGACGGCAACACCCTTCCCTATATCAACCCCATGATGGGCACCGACATCACCGAGAAGATAAAAGAAGCATTGCGATGACACCTTTTCCTCAGGCGGCCGGTCCTATCGGCGTGTTCGACTCCGGCTATGGCGGGCTCACCATCCTACACGGCATACGCCAGTTGCTGCCTCACCACGATTTCATCTATCTTGGCGACAACGCCCGTGCGCCCTATGGTCCGCGCTCGTTCGAGGTGGTGTATGAGTTCACACGGCAGGCGGTGCGCCACCTCTTCGCCGAGGGTTGCCACTTGGTGATTCTGGGTTGCAACACCGCCTCGGCCAAGGCCCTTCGCAGCATCCAGCAGAACGACCTGCCCCAGTGGGACGCCCACCGCCGCGTGCTGGGCATCATCCGTCCCACCGCCGAGATTGTGGGCGGCCTCACCCGCAGCCGCCATGTAGGCATTCTGGCCACCGAGGGCACCATCCGCAGCCACAGCTATGCCATGGAGATAGCCAAGCTCCACCCCGACATCAAGGTCACGGGAGTGGCCTGCCCGTTCTGGGTGCCGCTGGTGGAATACAATGAGGCCGACTCGCCGGGAGCCGACTATTTCGTAAAGAAATACCTTGACCAGCTGCTGCATGCCGACAGTGCCATCGACACCATCATCCTAGGCTGCACCCACTACCCCATCCTGCTGCCTAAGATACTGAAATACACCCCTGCCGGTGTGCGTATCGTACCGCAGGGCGAGTATGTGGCCTCCAGTCTGCTCGACTACCTGCAGCGCCATCCCGAGATGGCCAGCCGCTGTACACAAGGCGGCCATGTGAGGTATCTCACCACAGAGAATGCCGAAAAATTCAAGGAAAGCGCCCAGATATTCCTCCACGAGCCGATAGAGGTGGAGCACATAGAGTTTTAAGGTGTGTTCTGATAATATTCAAGAGGCCGTAGTCCGCGCCGTCTATTCGCCAACCAATTGTTTGCCGAAATAGCGCACGGGATACCACACTGCCAGCCATCCCACAGCCATGACCGTGAAGAAGATGAGCACGATGTCTGTGAAGTGCACGCTCACGGGATAGGCATCCACCACAAACGAGCCGCTGCTGTCGCCCAGCGTCACCAGTCCGAAGCTCTGCTGGAGCCAGCAGAGCAGCAGTCCGAGCGCGATGCCCACCAGGGCACCGATGGCCGAAATCATGCGTCCCTCGTAGAGGAAGATGCGCGATATCTGCTTGCCCGTGGCTCCCATGTTGCTCAAAGTCTGCGCATCCTCTTTCTTGTCGATGATGAGCATGGAGAGGGAGCCGATGATATTGAAACAGGCCACCATCAGTATAAAAGTAAGGAAGAGGTAGGCGATGGCCTTTTCTATGTTCATGATTTTGAAGGTGTCGGCCTGCTGCTCATAGCGGTCGAGCACCTGGAAACGGCCTTCGGCCATCTGCCGCATTTTCTTTTTCACCGCCTGCAGGTCGGAACCCGGCTTGAGCCGCAGCTCCAGCGAGGAGAGGCGTCCCTCCTGCCCGAAGAGATGGCGGGCGAAGGCCAGCGAAGTGATGATGTAATGGCCGTCGTACTTGCCCTGCTGCACATTGAACACCTCGCCCGCCGATAGCAGCGAGTCGGTCCGGAAGGCGGCGGTGGGGTCGCTCATGTCGAGCTGTCCCTCTTTCTCCGGTGCATAGATATGCAGATAGCCGGGCCATTGGGCACCGAGGCCCATGCTTTGTGCCAGCCGTATGCCGGGAATGCCGTATTCCAGATTGGCCGCATGCAGGTCGAACACCCCGTCGGGATAGAGAATCTCGGCGATATGGGTGAGTTGGTCGAAATTGTCGTCCACACCTTTCACCATGACCATGGCCTGCCGGTCGTAGAACACGGCCAGAGCCTGGTCTTCCACACACTCGGTGGCCACATCCACCTCGGCCATTTTTCTGATGTTCTGCAGGGCCGGATCATCGGCCGGTGCTGTCTTTCCCTTTACGGGCACCACCTTGAGCTGCGGGTCGAAGGAGGTGAAGAAGGAGGCTACGAGGTCGTGGAAGCCGTTGAACACGCTCATTGTCACCACAAGCGCCATGGTAGCCACTGCCACGCCTGCCATCGACACCGCACTGATGATGTTGATGGCATGGGTGCTCTTCTTGGAGAAGAGATACCTACGGGCTATATAGAAAGGCAGGTTCATGGTGTAGCGGTAAAAGGGAGCGGTTTATTTCTTGAGCAGTTCGTCGATATGGTCGATATAGTCGAGCGAGTCGTCGATGAAGAACCGCAGCTCCGGTATGATGCGCAGCTGGTGTCTCACCTTGGTGCCCAGCTCGTAGCGTATAGTCTTCTCGTTGGCATTGACATTGTTGATGATTTCCTCACCCTTCTCTGAAGGGAACACGCTGAGATAGGCCGTGCAGATGCTCAGGTCGGGCGATATGCGACAACGGGTCACACTCACCATAACCCCGCGCATGGCTCTGGTCTGGCTCTGGAAAATCTGCGCCAGTTCTTTCTGGAGCAGGCGTGCTATACGGTTTTGTCTTGTTTCTTGCATAGTCAGTGTATGTTGTTTCACTTGGATGCCCCCTCAAGAGGCATGGGCTGCAAAAGTACGGAAAAAAAAGGAGATAACGGCTTTTTGACATCATAATTATGCGGAAAAGCCCCATTTCATGCCGCTTTCGCCCGCCACAGCAAGGCACAACACCATCAGGGTGCCGTGCGCCGGTGTATCAGCGTCAGACCGTCACGCAGGGGCAGGATGACCTTCTCCACCCTTGTGTCCTGGGCCAGATGGTCGTTGAAGCGCCGCACACCCTGCGTCTGATGGTCGCGGTCGTAGGCGGGGTCGATGACATGTCCGTCCCACAGCGTGTTGTCCACCAGGATATAGCCGCCCGGTGCCAGCAGGCTGAGCGCCATCTCGTAAGTCTCCACATACGTCCGTTTGTCGCCGTCGATAAACACCATGTCGAACTGCAGTCCGAGCGCGGGTGCGCCTTTCAGGGCGTCGCCGATGATGAATTCTATCTTATGGGCCAGGCCCGACCCTTCTATCCAAGGCCGGGTGAAGTCTTCCAACTCGTCGTCTATCTCGAAAGTGTAGAGTTTGCCGTCGTCGGGCAGGGCACTGGCCATGCACAGGGCGCTATAGCCGCTGAAGGTGCCCACCTCGAGCACGAGCCGGGGCCGCAACATGCCCACGAGCATACGGAGCAGCCGGCCCTGGAGGTGTCCGCTCGCCATGCGCCCGTTGAGCAGGTGCACATTGGTGGCGCGCCAGAGCCGGTACAGATAGTCGGGCTCCGGGTCTATGTGCCGCTCTATATAGTCGTCGAGCAGGTCGGCGTGGCGTATCACATCGCTCATGCCTCCTGCCGTTTCATCTCCAGCAGCGCCTCTACGGCCAGCCGGTAGGAGTCGAGTCCGAATCCACAAATCACGCCCTTGCAGGCAGCGCTTATCAGCGAGGTGTGACGGAAAGCCTCCCGCTGATGCACATTGGAGATATGCACTTCAATTACGGGGCAGGTGATGGCCCGGATACAGTCGTGCAAGGCCACACTGGTGTGGGTATAGGCGCCCGCATTGAGCACGATGCCGTCGAAGTGGAATCCCACGCGCTGCATCTCGTCGATGAGCAGTCCCTCCACATTGCTCTGGTAGTAGTGCAGCTCCACCTCCGGATAGCGCTGCCGGAGCTGCTGCAGGTAGTCGTCGAACGAGGCATGTCCGTAGATGTCGGGCTCCCGCTTTCCGAGAAGATTCAGATTGGGCCCGTTGATGATAAGTATTTTCATCTGCTGGTGTTTCTTGGATGGTGAAACGAAAAAAAAACGTAACTTTGCACAGTCGCCGCACGCATGCGGTGGCGAGCGATGGCAAAAATAGGAAAAAAAATGGATACTCCCAAGAAAAGCCCCTCAAATGTCATGGGTGCCTACCAGCGTTACCTGAAATTGCAGTGCAATTTCAGTCCCAACACGGTCGACGCCTACCTGCGCGACGTGCAGAAGCTGCTGTCGTATCTTGCGGAAGAGGGTATCGCAGTGGCGGAGGTCCGTCTGCCCCACCTGCAGCACTTTGCCGCCGGCCTGCACGACCTGGGCATCGGTGCCGCCAGCCAGTGCCGCATTCTGAGCGGCGTACGCTCCTTCTTCCGCTATCTGCAGACGGAGGGCTACATCACCGACGACCCCACCGAGCTGCTGGAGTCGCCTCAGACAGGCCGCCATCTGCCCGACGTGCTGAGCACGGAAGAGATAGACCGCATGGAGGCGGCCATCGACCTGAGCAAGTGGGAGGGCCACCGCAACCGCGCCATCATAGAAGTGATGTTCAGCTGCGGACTCCGGGTATCGGAGCTCACCCATCTGAAGCTGTCCGACATCTACGCCGACGAGGGCTACCTGCGCATCATGGGCAAGGGCAGCAAGGAGCGCCTGGTGCCCATTTCAGGCAGTGCCCTCGCTGAGTTGGAACTGTGGTACGACACCCGCTGCCACATGGACATTCGCCGTGGCGAGGAAGACTATGTGTTTCTGAACCGCCGCGGCAGTCACCTCACGCGCACCATGATACTTATCATTGTGAAACGGCTGGCCCTGGAGGCCGGCATCCAAAAGACGGTGAGCCCCCACACCCTGCGCCACTCCTTTGCCACGGCCCTGTTGGAGGGCGGCGCCAACCTGCGCGCCATCCAGGCCATGCTGGGTCATGAGAGCATCGGCACCACTGAAATCTACACCCACATCGACACCACCACGCTGCGCAGGGAAATACTGGAACACCATCCCCGCAACAGCCGCCGGGAGTAGGGAAAACTTTTATTTTTTGTTTTTTTACATCTCTTTATTTTGTTATCCCTCCAAATTGCCGTACCTTTGCACCCCCGTTAGGACAACCCCCTCGGCGAAAACAGCGGGTGTTCTATCGTCAGACCACGAAATATCTCAAAAATAAATACTATCCATGGCCTATTTATTCACATCAGAATCCGTGTCGGAAGGACATCCCGACAAAGTAGCCGACCAGATAAGCGACGCATTGCTCGACCAGTTTCTGGCTTATGACGACAAGGCGCGCTGCGCCATCGAGACTTTCGTCACCACTGGTCAGGTGGTAATCATGGGCGAGGTGCACTCAGAGGCCTACATCGACCTCCAGACCATCGCCCGCAAGACCATCAAGCGTATCGGATACACCAAGTCGGAATACCAGTTCGACGGCGACTCGTGCGGCATCCTGACCGCCATCCACGAACAGAGCGGCGACATCAACCGCGGCGTGGACCGCGAGGAAGAGGAGCAGCAGGGCGCCGGCGACCAGGGCATGATGTTCGGCTATGCCACCAACGAGACGGAGAACTACATGCCGCTCCCGCTCTATCTGGCCCATCTGCTCATGAGCACACTGGCCGACATACGCAAGGAAGGGCGCGAGATGACCTACCTGCGTCCTGACGCCAAGAGCCAGGTGACGGTGGAATACTCCGACGATCATGTGCCGCAGCGCATCGACACGATTGTGGTGTCGACCCAGCACGACCCCTTCCTCGACGACGACGAGGCCATGCTGGCCCGCATCAAGGCCGATGTGAAGGAAATACTCATACCGCGCGTGAAGGAGCAGATACACGATACCCGTGTGCTGGCCCTCTTCAACGACTGCATCACCTACCACGTGAACCCCACGGGCAAGTTTGTGATTGGCGGCCCGCACGGCGACACCGGCCTCACCGGCCGCAAAATCATCGTCGACACCTACGGCGGCAAGGGTGCCCACGGCGGCGGTGCCTTCTCGGGCAAGGACTCGAGCAAGGTGGACCGCTCGGCTGCCTACATGGCCCGCTACATGGCCAAAAACCTGGTGGCCGCCGGTGTGAGCGACGAGATGCTCGTGCAGATCAGCTACGCTATCGGTGTGGCCAAGCCGGTGAGCATCTATGTGAACACCTACGGCCGTAAGCATGTGGCCATGACCGACAGCGAGATAGCCGAGCGCATAGGCGATATCTTCGACCTCACTCCCAAGGGGATAGAGAAGAAGCTGCTGCTGCGCCAGCCCATCTATCTGGAGACCGCCGCCTACGGCCATATGGGCCGCCGTTATGAGAAGAAGGTGAAGCGGTTCACGAGCCACTACCATCCCACCAAAGACATAGAGGTGGAGCTCTTCACCTGGGAGAAACTGGACATGGTGGAGGAACTGCGCCGCAAATTCGGTCTGACCGACTAACCCACAGATGACAGCGAGCACAACCGACACCCTGCACCATGCCGCGCCGGCACCCCGACAGGTGCCGGCAGCACGCACTTGGAAGAAAAGCACCGCCCAGGTGCTGGCCGAGTTGCCCGACAGCGCCACGCCGTGGCAGCAGGACAGTGCCGTTCAGGCCTACTTCCAGCCCGGTCAGGACATCCGCTACAGCGAGCAGCCCGACACTTTGGGACTGCCTGGGCAGCGGGTGGACGCTCGCTATGCCCCCGTGCCGGCCGATGTGTGGAAAGACCCGGCCGCACTCCAGAAGTGGCTCTCGCCCGACACCCCCGCCGACTCTGTCCTTCAGACCCAGGCCTCAGCTCCCGGCATGATGGCCGACCCGCTGCCCTATCATCCCAGTGCCGACCCGCTGGTGGGCTCGCTGCTGACAGGCGGTTTCCTGCTTATCGTGCTGCTGCTCTCCCACTCGCGCAATTTTCTCAGCAAGCAGCTCCACAGTTTTTTCTACACGGCCAAGGCGCGTACCACACAGATAGCCGAGCAACCCCATGAGATATGGTATCAGTGCGCCCTGAGCCTTGTGACCCTCGTTTTCTGCGCCATTGCCCTCTACTGCGGGCTCATCCACGGTCTTCCCGCCGCCAGCTACACCCAGCCGCACACCATTCTGGGGGTGAGCATGGCCATGGCAGGCGCATGGTTTCTGAGCCGCACGCTGCTCTACGGACTGGTGAACTGGGTGTTCTTCACTCATAAAAAGATTTTACATTGGAACCGTGCCGTACTGCTGCTTTCCGGTGGTTTCGGCGTTGCGTTGCTCCCCGTTTTGCTGTTGCATATTTTCGGTCAGCTCACCTGGCAGGCGAGTCTTGTTTACATGGTCATTCTGTTCATTTTAGTAGAAATACTGTTCATTTATAAGAGTTTTGTCACGTTTTTTAATAGAGCAAGTGATTTTTTGCAAATAATTTTGTACTTTTGTGCGCTCGAAATGATGCCTTTGGCTGGATTGGCGGGCTTTTTTGTGATGTATCATGATAAAATAAGAATAAATTTTTAGTACACTTATGATAAAGAAGATTCTTGTTTCTCAACCCAAACCAACGAGTGAGAAATCGCCCTATTTCGATATTGCCCGCGAGTTCGGCATAGATTTAGTGTTTCGTCCCTTTATTAAAGTGGAAGGCATCACGGCGAAGGAATTCCGCCAGCAGAAGATCAGTCTTCTCAACTACACGGCTGTGGTGTTCACCTCTCGCCATGCCATCGACAACTACTTCAAGCTGGCCAAGCTGCTCCGCGTCACCATACCCGAAGACATGAAATACTTCTGTGTGACGGAGACTATAGCCCTTTACATACAGAAATACGTGCAGTACCGCAAGCGCAAGGTGTTTTTCGGCAACACCGGCAATGTGGCCGACCTTGTGCCCACGATGGTGAAGCACAAGACCGAGAAATATCTTGTGCCGGTAAGCGATGTGCACAACAACACATTGGCCCAGCTGCTCGACGCCAAGAAGCTCACCCATACCGAGTGTGTGATGTACCGCACGGTGAGCAACGACTTCACCCCGGAAGAAGTGGAGAGTTTCGACTACGACATGATGATTTTCTTCAGTCCCACCGGCATCAAGTCGCTCACCAAGAATTTCCCCAATTTCGAACAGGGAGACATCCGCATTGCCACCTTCGGACCTGCCACGGCCAAGGAAGTGGCTGCCCACGGACTCCGTCTGGACCTTGAGGCTCCCACGCCCGAGTATCCGTCGATGACGGCTGCCCTGCGCGCCTACCTTGCCGAGAACAAAGAATAAGGATGGAGCGTCTATCCCACAGACTTGGCAAGCGAGAGCGTCTGTCGGGCCATAAGCAGATAGACGCCCTCTTCGGTGGAGGCAGCCAGTCGGTCACCGTCTATCCCATCCGTGCCGTCTACCGTCTCTCGGCGTGCAGCGAGAGCCAGCCGCCGGTGCGACTGCTGGTGAGCGTACCCAAGCGGCATTTCAAGCATGCGGTAGACCGCAACAGGGTGAAACGTCAGTTGCGCGAGGCCTACCGCCTTCAGAAACAGATGCTCCACGAGACCATGCAGGCTCATGAAGGACAAGAACTACTTCTTGCCTTCATCTGGCTCTCCGACCAGCATGAGGAGACCGCCAGGATTATGCGGCGCACGGGCACCCTACTGCAACGCATCAGCGAACGCCTATGAACATGCTGCATCGTATAGGCCGGGGCATATCGCAAGCCCTTGTATTCCTGCTGCTGCTCCCCATCCGCTTCTACCAGCGGTGCATCAGTCCCCTCACACCGCCCTCCTGCCGGTTCACCCCCACCTGCTCGGAATACGCCCGCCAGGCGCTCATCAAATACGGTCCGGTGAAAGGACTCTATCTGGCCGTGCGGCGCATACTGCGCTGCCATCCCTGGGGCGGGAGCGGCTACGACCCGGTACCCTGACTGTGCAGGGGCCAACGAGAAAAAACAGAAAACAACCATACCCAACCATGACAAAAAATTTTGTAGAAGAACTTAGATGGCGCGGCATGCTGGCCCAAATCATGCCGGGCACCGAAGAATTTCTGAACAAGGAGATGGCCACCGCCTACCTGGGTACCGACCCCACGGCCGACTCTCTCCATATCGGACACCTGTGCGGCATCATGATGCTGCGTCACCTGCAGCAGTGCGGCCACAAGCCCATCATCCTCATCGGCGGCGCCACTGGCATGATAGGCGACCCCTCGGGCAAGAGCCAGGAGCGCAACCTGCTCACCCAGGAGACCCTCTACCACAACCAGGAGTGCATCAAGCGCCAGGTGGCCAAATTCCTCGATTTCGAGGCTGAAGGTCCCAACAGTGCCGAGATGGTGAACAACTACGACTGGATGAAAGACTTCACCTTCCTCGACTTCGCCCGTGAGGTGGGCAAGCACATCACTGTGAACTACATGATGGCCAAGGACAGCGTGCAGAAGCGTCTGAACGGTGAGGCCCGCGACGGTCTGTCGTTCACCGAGTTCACCTATCAGCTGCTGCAGGGCTACGACTTCCTCTACCTCTACCAGCACAAGGGCTGCAAACTGCAGCTCGGCGGCAACGACCAGTGGGGCAACATGACCACCGGCACGGAGCTCATCCGCCGCACCTTGGGCATCGAGAACGAGGCCTACGCCCTGACCTGCCCGCTCATCACCAAGAGCGACGGCAACAAGTTCGGCAAGACGGAGAGCGGCAATGTGTGGCTCGACCGCAAGCGCACCTCTCCCTACCGCTTCTACCAGTTCTGGCTCAATGTGAGCGATGCCGACGCCGAGCGCTATATCAAGATATTCACCAGCCTGGAGAAAGAGGAGATTGAATCGCTCATCACCGAGCACCAGACCGACCCCGGCCGCCGCATCCTGCAGAAGCGGCTCGCTGAGGAGGTGACCGTGATGGTGCACTCGGCCGAAGACCTGGCCATGGCCCAGGAGGCCTCCGGCATCCTCTTCGGCAAGTCGACCAAGGAGGGGCTGGAGCGTCTCGACGAGCAGACCTTCCTCGATGTCTTCGACGGTGTGCCCCACTTCACGCTCGACCGCTCGCTGCTCGGACAGCCCGCCGTCGACCTGCTCACCCGCGAGGAGACCAAGGTGTTCCCCAGCAAGAGCGAGATGCGCAAACTGGTGCAGGGCGGCGGTGTCTCCCTGAACAAGGAGAAGATCAGCGCCTTCGACCGTCCGCTCACCGCCGACGACCTGATTGGCGGCAAGTATCTGCTGGTGCAGCGCGGCAAGAAGAACTACTACCTCATCACCGTGAAGTAGTAGGCAGTGCCTGCCACTCCTGCCGGTTCCTTTCACCGGACCGGCAGGAGTGAGCCTCAGCAGGAGCGGGTCAAAAAGCCACCTTTCAAGAAAAAAGGAAAGGAAAAATTTGGAAATGGCATAAAAAACCGCTAACTTTGCACCGCTTTACAGCATGATTGTCCTATAGTGTAATGGCTAGCACTAGAGTTTTTGGTTCTCTCAGTCGTGGTTCGAGTCCGCGTAGGACAACTTTTAAGACGCTAAATCATTGATTTTCAATGGTTTAGCATTTTTGGTGTTGTAAAGTTGCTACACCAAAGGAATCTTAGTCCCTTTTATTGATTTTTGTAGCTTCCAAAATCTCTGCAAAGCTATAAAAAAGAATGTTTCAGAGAAATAAGATAAAAACAGAGGAACAGGTACCTGATTGAATTGTTAATCCTATTCCCAGATTACGGGGCAATTCGGTCGGTTCTCGTGACACACAATCTAAATGCCTAATTTGGGAAGATCTTAGTCAAAAAAATGCAAAAAAAGTTCTTGCGTTAAAAATATTATGTATATTTGCGAAACAAACGTGATGATGGCAATTATCATCCAGCCTTATGAATCTTAATTCTCCATAAACCGCCCCATAATCCATGAAAAGACCACTGGCCGTAGTTCTTATTCAGGAAAGGGACGCCGTGGGGACAAATCTTATATTCCCAATCCCACTTCACTCCCAGGTTTTCGATGAAAAGTTTATTTGTATATTTTATTCTGTTATTTATTGGAATTGAAGTAAATGCAGAATCTGTAGACACTCTTTTATTAAAAGAATACAAAAGAGGTTATGAATATGTTTATGAACTTATTGAAAGCGGATGTTTAAAGGACAGTTTGACAAACAGGTCGTTCTGCTCGCTGTTCTTTGAAAATTTGTGGACAATAACTGTAAAAAATGAAAAATCCTATGTTTTGTATTATGGTTATCGAATTGGTAAAGAAGAAGTGACTCGTAAAGAATTCTCAAATTGTGATGAGGTTTTTAATCGTTTGTTTACGCTTGATATAAATAAAAATGAAGAACCCATTCACAAATCAATAGACATCTACACCCCTATTTACTGGTATTTTGTCTTGGTAGACTCTTTACAGAATAAAAGATTTGAATGGAATTCAAATTCTAAATCGGATGACGATTATTCATATTATTTTTCTTGTGTCTTTGCTGATTATTATGCTTGTCTAATGAACATTATATTATATGACCAATACAATTTGGAAAAGAGAGCCTCAGACTTATGGCGTAAGTCAAGGAAAAACAAAAGGTAAAAGGAAACCTTGTGAATCATGGGGACGTGAATCAGGGGAACGGGGAATTTGATACATTTTCTTGTTTGAAGAATTAGGAAATCCTCGTTTATGGCTATTGGGAGTCCTTGTGATTTTGAAAGAAATGTTGCTTCTTCCAAATGAAAGTTGTATATTTGCGGATGAATGTATTTGAGTCTATAGGCAGACTCCTTAACCCATCATTAAATAATTTGCCATGAAGCGGTTGCAGGCAGTTTTTAACATCCAGATCTCCCAGAGGGGCTGCCCCGTGAGGCGGAAATCGACGAACCACCTCAGCGGCGGGACTGCCGGAATGGACGCCGTGGGGACTATTCCCTCTACGGACGAGCTGAGCCGCATGGACTACTGCGGAAACATGGTCTACGACCGCGGAGAGCGGAGGCTGCTGTTTGAGAACGGATACGTCACCTTCGACATCACCACAAATGCTCCCTCCTACCACTTCTACCTCCGCGACCACTTGGGCAACAACCGTGTGGTGATGGCTCATAACGGCACAGTGGAGCAGGTGACACACTATTATCCGTTCGGCGGTGTGATGAGGGAGTCGACAAATCCCGGTCTGCAGCCCTACAAGTACGGCGGCAAGGAACTGGACCGCACCTCCGGCTTAGATGCGTATGACTTCGGGGCCAGGATGTATTTCGCCGACCGACTGCAGTGGGGACAGATGGACCCCTTGTGCGAAAAATATTATGAATGGAGTCCGTATAATTACTGTGTGAATAATCCGGTTAATGCGTTTGATGCTGACGGAATGAAGTTTGAATGGGTAGCAAGCTCACATTCTGATGTTATTTATTCTAAAGTACAGGCGTTAAGGATGGAATCAGAAGTTTTTAATGTCCTTTATTCTTATCTTGATAATTTGAATGAAACTTATTATATATATATTGATGATGAAGATGTGCAAAGATCTATACACACAGAAAGTGGAAACCCCAATGCAAGGGCAAGTGGCTATTTCGATGGTGTGAACAAAATTGTTTTTAGTGAGATTGAAGCTGATACAGGTACTTTCACAGAAGAATTATTTCATGCATTTCAGAACAAACAATATGGTAATACTAGAGAAACATGGGAATTAGATGCAGAAGCTAAAATACTAAATAGCATTGTTAGTATTGAGATAGAAGTTGATGGGAAGGGGATTGAAAATATTTTGCAAGCAATAGAACAAAGAGGAGGGCTTCCTACCTTTTTTTATGATTTCACATTGCAAAATAATTTAAGTATTCCCAGATATTCTGATATTGAAAAATCCTATTTTAATGACTACCTGCCTGATTTTTCTAATTATAATGACAATGAAGGCAATGTATATAGAGGCAAACAGCGACAATTGCCTCCCAATGCATACAACTACATAATTAGCCTTGCTTTTTAACCATATTTCAATATTGTGATTATGAATAAAGTAATAATACTATTGTCTTCCTTTTTATTTGTTAGTGTTTTGTTATACTCACAAACCTATCGGTGTGCTGGCCAATTCTTGGAAGCCCACCCTAATCAATGCGACCTATTTGTAGCAACAGATAACAATAAAGATGCAAGTGCTATTTTGATGTGCAGGCCCAGTCTTTCCTATTATTTTTGTATTGAACTCAATGAATTGAAAGATACTACATCCAACCTTATCATTACAGAATTCCTAATAACTACAAATTCTATCGGTAGCATCATTGTTAAATCGGGTAAAATAACACGTCAGCATGAATGTTGTATGGTCGATTCTCCTGATAAATCAATGTTAAACGAACGATGGACAGAACTCCTAAATGAATTTAATTTTGAATTGATTTATGGACGGATAGATGATTTACCTAAATATATAAAGATGGTATTCTATTTTGACAGCGGTCATAAAAGGGATTATCCACAAAAGGATGGCCAACTGCAACTAAGCAGGAATGAATATGAAAGAAGAAAGGCGTTATTGGAAAAGTATCTAAAAAAAATAAAACTAACCATACCAAACCTTGTTTGGCCTCATTTTGACTGACAATAAACATATAATTATGAAAGCTATATTAAGAGGAACCATTTTGATTTTGACTATGATGTATTGTGCCACTTGCATGTCCCAGAAATTCAGATACCAAAACTATAATCTTACCATCCCATATGGTGAGAATTTTGACATTTCTGTAATGAACTATTGGGATGGCTCGCTTGCATATGTAATAATGACAAAACCTTCTATAACACATAAGATAAGTCATCTTCTCGACTCATTAAAAATTGACTCTAAGATGGTTGTACTAAAAATATGGTTAAAAAAAATGGAAGATAATTTATTTGCCGTTGATACCATAATAAGTCGTGTCCGCATAGAAAGAGATGGCAATCGGTATTTTAAAAAATCTTTCGAATTAGAGAATATTATCTGTTCTCATTTATATAATACAAATATAACCATGTTATTTAATCCTTTAAATCTTACTCGTTTTGGTTTGCCACTGTTTTTTTTGAAAGAAGAATAAAAAACTTTATCATGTATCAGGGAGACGGGGAATTTGATACATTTTCTTGTTTGAAGAATTAGGAAATCCTCGTTTACGGCTATTGGGAGTCCCTGTGATTTTGTCAAGAAATGTTGCTTCTTCCAAATGAAAGTTGTATATTTGCGGATGAATGTATTTGAGTCTATAGGCAGACTCCTTAACCCATCATTAAATAATTTGCCATGAAGCGGTTGCTGGTATCTTTTTACATCCAGACCTCCCTGAGGGGCTGCCCCGTGAGGCGGAGCTCGACGAACCACCTCAGCGGCGGAACCGCCGAGACGGACGACGTGGAAACGGTACCCTCAACAGACGAGCTGAGCCGCGTGGACTACTGCGGAAACATGGTCTACGACCGCGGAGAGCGCAGACTGCTGCTTGAGAACGGATACGTCACCTTCGACATCACCACAAATACGCCCTCCTACCACTTCTACCTCCGCGACCACCTGGGCAACAACCGCGTGGTGATGGCCGGGGACGGCACCGTGAAGCAGGTGACGCACTACTATCCCTTCGGCGGTGTGATGCGGGAGTCGACGAATCCCGGCCTCCAGCCCTATAAGTACGGCGGGAAGGAGCTGGACCGCACCTCCGGTCTCGATGCCTACGACTTCGGAGCGAGGATGTTCTTCGCCGACCGCATGCAGTGGGGACAGATGGACCCCTTGTGCGAGAAATATTATGATGTGAGCCCATATGGATATTGTCATAATAATCCTATAATAATGTTTGATCAGGATGGAAAACAACCTGTCAAATATATAGATTCTAATGGGAAGAAACATATTTCATGGTCTGTTGTAATATTAGTTAAAGCACCAAAAGAAGGAGCATCACAGAAAAAAATAAGCCGACATGAAGAATTTAAGCATAATCTGATAGAACAATACGCGAAACAGTTTAATCACTATTTAAACGGAGACGGAATAGGAGTAACAAACACATCTAATGAGCGTATTGTCTCAGACTTCGAAATAACAGTTGTAGAAGTAGGTAATCCCTATGACAGTAAAGAAGCAAGAAGACTTTCTAAGGAATATGGCCAAAAAATAAAAGAAGAAGGCGGAAAGAATGGAGATGCGGCTGTTTTTATGAAAGGAAGTACCAATGGAGCCTTGGGACTCACAAAGCTAGCAAGTTTGATTACTATAGCATCAAATGCTGTTGAAGGAACAGAGTCTCACGAACTATTTCACACTTCGGGCATTAGCGATAATGGGTACACTCATGGGGGAATATTAAATAGTCCTCCAGAACCCATAGCACCAGAAGAGGTTGATAAGTTATGGGATATTTTGCCAGAAAGAAAATATTAATCTACAGAAAAAATATGAAGTATTTATTTACAACATTCTTTTTTTTGACACTAACATCATCATTTAGAGGTCAAGAAATTAAGAAGTATATAGTGTATATATTCCATGAGGATTGGAAAAGGAATTCTTTAAAATGGAATACTGGCGATTACCTATGGATTATTCCCTATGATGGTTGTTGCAATATAATTGATGGTGTCCAATTAAAACCTTTTTTTGTGACAGAAGAGCAATTATTTTTTCTAGATGAATTAGATAATCAAAAACAAGGAATAGGAGATTTGCCAATAGTATTAAATGACAAATCAGACTCTTATGGCTATATGCTGTTCAAGAATAGAAAACTAATACAAAAGTACGAGAATCGAAACATGCTCTCAAACACCAAAAGAGTCTTAAAAATTTATGTTGTTCCGATTAAGGCCATCTGCAAAGATGACTATTTGGGTTTTTACAAGAAAAACGTAACAAGGGTTGATGGCACATTAGAAATTTGGGATGGCTTTTGGAAAGAAGATTCTATAAACAAGTATCCTTATCTTAACTGTGATTTTTCCTCATTCAACTTTTTAGTATCTTATAATAAATCAATAGTTCGTTAAATTTTGAATAACTACGCTCAGTCGACGAATCCCGGTCTCCAGCCCTACAAGTACGGAGGCAAGGAACTGGACCGCACCTCCGGCCTCGACGCCTACGACTTCGGGGCCAGGATGTATTTCGCCGACCGGCTGCAGTGGGGACAGATGGACCCCTTGTGCGAGAAATATTATGATGTGAGCCCATATGGATATTGTCATAATAATCCTATAATAATGTTTGATCAGGATGGAAAACAACCTGTCAAATATATAGATTC
>Ga0256407_10000951_pt1 | contig 65289 bp, 66 predicted proteins | sample RumenRJG_04DNA_FD_193489 | JGI IMG/M metagenome (GOLD analysis project Ga0256407, IMG submission 193489) | Bovine rumen microbial communities from Lethbridge, Alberta, Canada - RJG_04 | ecosystem: Host-associated > Mammals > Digestive system > Stomach > Rumen | place: Canada: Alberta... | reverse complement strand
CTTCCAAAACAGAATATATGTCACCAATTTTCAAATACACAATAAAATACGACAACAGAGATGATGCCGGATATTTTGTATTTGGCAGAGGAGGTGACACCAATAATCACGAAAACTTTAACCCGTCAATACTAGCAACACCTATAGCAGCACAATTCGGAGGCTATTTGGTTCAGCTTAATTCATATGACGAAGCATTTAGAAACATGGATATGTATATGCTTATGACAAAAGAACAACGTCAGGCATTAAAGTTGAAAAATAAAATGGCATCCGCTGACGGCAGAATCTTATATGATAAAACTCTTGCAAGACAAGAAAAAGCTGAAGGTTGGGTAAGACCTTATGCAACATTTGAAAGTGTTTCGCTCTCAAACGGCCCAAAAGTTTCTAACGTAGCTTACGGAACATTTATGGGTGGTGAATCACCTATGTACGATCTCGGTCACGGTTGGGACGGCATATGGGGAGCATACATTGGCTACAACGGTTCTCACCAGACATATAACAAAAATTCTATCTACCAAAATGGCGGCACATTAGGATTAGTTGGTATGGCATATAAGGGCAACTTCTTTACCGGTTTGACAGTAAATGCAGGTGCAAGCGCAGGTGATGCAAGCACAACATTCGGAAACGACAATTTTGCAATGCTTATGTCTGGTGTTGCTTCAAAAACAGGCTACAACTGGGAACTCGCAAACGGCAAATTTATTATACAGCCAAGCTGGTTGATGTCATATTCTTTTGTAAACACATTTGATTATACCAACGCCGCAGGAGTAAAAATAAGTTCAGATCCTCTGCACGCAATTCAATTGCAGCCGGAATTGAAATTTATCGGCAACCTCAAAAACGGTTGGCAGCCATATGCGAGTGTTGCAATGATTTGGAACATAATGGATGATACAAAATTTAGAGCTAATAACGTATCTCTGCCTGAGATGTCTGTCAAACCTTTCGTAAAATACGGTGTAGGTGTCAGAAAAACTTGGGGTGAAAGATTTGTCGGCTACTTCCAAACCTACATTACAAACGGAGGACGTAACGGTGTCGGACTTCAAGCAGGACTGAACTGGACAATCGGAAACGGAACTTCTAAAAAAACTAAAACAAAAACTATAAAGAAAGTTATCAAAAAATAAGAATAAAAAGAGGGAACTAAACTCCCTCTTTTTTTATAATTATTCACCAAAATAATTTTTTAAACCAACTGTAAGTTTTTTATTCTTACAAAGCTTTTTGAGTTTTGCAATCGCTCTGTTTTCAATCTGTCTGATTCTTTCTCTTGAAACTCCGTATTGAGTACCGATTTCATCAAGAGTTTTCTTTGCACCATTATTATCCAAACCAAACCGCAAAATCAGAACATCTCTTTCCTTTGGACTCAACTGATTTAACATTTTTCTTATATCATCAAACAAATTTTCCTGAGAAACTCTGCTGTCAGGTGAAATTGAAGCCTCATCAACTATAAAATCCGCAATTTTTGATGAATCCTCAGATGAATTTGCCGGAGTTTCCATACTTATTGTCGATTGGGCAGATTTGATGATAGATGTAATTTTTGAAACAGGTACACCTAAACGATATGCAATATCCTGTTTTGTCGGGGCATGCCCAAGCTCCGTTGTCAAATCTATAGTTGCACGTCTTATTTTACCCAATGATTCAATCATATGTATAGGAAGTCTGATTATACGAGCTTTATCAGCAATAGCACGAGTAATCGACTGCTGAATCCACCACGTTGCATATGTTGAAAATTTGTATCCTTTTGTGTAATCAAATCTGCCTGCAGCCTTCATCAAGCCCATATTTCCCTCTTGAATTAAATCAAGAAAAGACAAACCCCGACCAATATATTTTTTTGCAATACTCACAACAAGACGCAGATTTGCATTTACCAAAAGATTTTTTGAAAATTCATCATGCTCATCATAAATTTTTTTTGCTAAATCCAATTCTTCTTCTGAAGAAAGCAAAGGAATTTTCCCTATTTGCTGCAAATATATCCTAACGCTGTCATCGGAATTTACAGATGTCAAATTTTCTTGAACTTTTGGATCTTCAACAGATTCCAATAAATTTTCGTCATCATCTTCTTCTGCATCAAGTTTATGAAAATCTATATCCTCATCAGAAATTTCTTCTGATAACAAACCGTATTTTTCAAGTTCTTTTTTCATTTCTCTCCTCTTAGGAATTAATTATAATTAATTTTTTAATTTTTGTCTAACAGATTCAAAAATTATTGCACTAAAGGCATTTGAAACATTAAGTGAATTAAAATCCTTTAACATTGGAATTTTTACAATAAAATCAGAAAGTTTTAAAAGTGATTTTGACACTCCTGCATGCTCAGCACCCATAATAAGCGCAAAATTCATATCTCTGTAATTTATATCATAGTAATTATCGCTTGCACTTGCATCTGCCGCAACTACCCACCAGTCCGATTCTTTTAATTTTTGTACAGCACTGACAGGACTATTTACTTTTATAATTGGTATATGGTTTATTGCACCGGCACTTATTTTTTCAACAATAGCATTAACCTGAACATTTCTGCGTGCCGGAATTATTATTCCTGAAACTCCAGCACACACACAAGTTCTTATTATAGCACCAAAATTGTGTGAATCTTCTATTCCGTCAAGTATTACCAAAGAATCATTTTCATGTTTTTGTTCCAAAAATTCATCCAAATCAACGTATTTTATAGGAGAAATATATGCAATCACTCCTTGATGATTATATTGGGCATATTGCATAAACTTTTCTTTTGCAACAAATTGAAAGACAACACCGTTCGCTTTTGCTAATTCCTTTATTTTGTTTAATTTTGCATCCGAGTGAGCATTTTTTGATATTAAAATTTTATTTATTTCTCTACCTGCTATCAATGCCTCTGTAACAGAGTTTTTACCAAAAATTATATTATCTTCCACTTTTATTTCACCCCTGCTGCAGAAACCCCAAGCATTCTTTCTATGCATTTTAAGGCTTTTGATGCAACAACTTTCTCTACATCAATTTCGTGTTCCTCTCTATCTAGAGCATTATATATATCTGTCAAAGTATGCCATTTCATATTAGGGCACACAATATCATCTTTTATCAAAATAAATTCTTTTTCGGGATAATCTCTTTGAAGCCTGTCAACTACTCCTTTTTCCGTAGCTATAATAAATTGTTTTTTATCACTTTCAATTGCATATTTCATAATTGCAGTGGTTGAACCTACAAAGTCAGCAATTGAGCTAACAGATTGATGACATTCAGGATGAGCTAAAACAAGAGCTTCAGGGTATTTTTCTCTCACCCTTTTTACATCATCAGGTCTTATTTGTAAGTGAGTAGGACAAAATCCTGGATAAGTAATAACTTTTACATTACCTAATTTTTTCTCAACCCATTTTCCCAAATAAGTATCCGGCAAAAATAACACTTCCTTTGCTTTTAAACTATCTACAATTTTTATTGCATTTGAACTTGTACAGCAAATATCACACTCAGATTTTACTTCAGCAGTTGAATTTATATAACAAACTGTAGGAATATCAGGATTTTTTGATTTAAATTCTCTCAATTGATTAAGTGATATCATATCTGCCATGCGGCAGCCTGATTCCAATCTTGGCAAAAGAACTTTTTTTGTAGGATTTAATATTTTTGCCGTCTGAGCCATAAAATACACACCCGCAAAAAGAATAATATCCGCATTTGTTTTTGCAGCCATCTGGCTCAAATATAATGAATCGCCAACAAAATCCGCAACTTCATCGATTTCTACATTCTGATAACAATGAGCCAAAATAACGGCATTTTTTTCTTGTTTTAATTTATTGATTTTTTGTACTAGCTCATTCATGCGGGTAAATCTCCTACATTCAGTGTAAATTTATGTAAATATTATAATCTTATTTAAATATATTGTATAATAAAAATGTGTTGTAGTAAACAAAATAAGAAAAGAAAATTATGGATTTAAATAATATTTTATCGCAATTGGGTTTAGGCGGCAGCAAAGATGCAGTCTGCCTCTCAATCACACCCGGTATTGGTATAGAAGCAATTCAAATTGATATTTCCGCAAGAACTGTTAAAAATTATGCTTGCAGACCATTGGAATATAATGAGTCATTAAGAGAAATACCCGATTTGAATGCATTCAAATCTGCGGTAACTGAGCTATTTGAAGAACTTAAGCTAAACATTAAAAGTAATATTATTCTAAACATACCTATGGTATTAATTGGTAATAAAGAGTTACCGTTATTACTGGACGACAATTCTGTAACACAAGCCCTTACATCAGAAGTAGAACAATCTTATATTTTTAAACGTTATGAACCTGTTGTAAGCTGGGTTGATGTAAACACAAATTCATCAGGAGAATCAAGAAATCTTTTTTACTCGGCAATTCAAAAAAATGTTCTTGATGACATAAAAAATGCGTTGTCAGAACTTGGCGCAAATTTAATAAAAATAAATATTTCAATAATTTCTGAACTAAAAGCATTAGAATTTACGGGACTAGCTGAAGAACAAATTCGTGAAGGAACCTCTTGGAACTGTATGGTAATCACACAAACAGGATATTCAATATGTTCTATGCTTGGTAATAAACTTGTCGATTACTACGAAGAACCACTTGCCATAAAATCATTTGAGGATGAAGAACTTTACAACGCAATCAATGCATCAGCACAAATTGCGTTAATGAGCCTGCCTGCAAATTGCTTATATATTATATCAAATACAAATGCGGTAAGTGCTGAAATTCTCGCTAAAAAAATTCAAATTGATTGTCCTATTCATTACATTGAAAATAACCAATTCAAAAAACAAGATTTTCTTCCGGTAAGTTTGGAAATATTAGAAGAAACATCAAGAAATATTTCATTAGAGGCTATAGGTATTGCTGTTGATTTTCATGTTAAACTTCCTGTAGATTTCAATTTTTTGGGAGGAAATCAAAGTATAAATACCGGAGATAATCCGAATGAACTGATACATGTTGTATTGGGTTCTTATGAATTTGATATATCGCCTATGATGGCCCAAAAATACGCAATCATAATTGCAATTATACTTATAGTACCAACACTTTTGTTATCAATATTTCTTCCTATAACAGCAAGAAAAAAACAAAGCCAATTGGATGAAATAAATTCCAAATTACAAACAGTTCAGGCTGAAATTAAGAAAATCGAAGATGAAGAAAAGAAATTCAACGATTTTGATGTGAACTCAGAAATTAAAAAAGTATTAGGTGAAAACAGAACAAAATTAATGTCATATACAGCTCTTGGAGAATCTGTACCTAAAAATTTGTGGCTAACATACTTTGTTGCTAGAGATGATGGTAAAATAGATATTAAAGGAAATACTTCTAACGTTGAAGATGTTTATACTTTCTACAAAAATATGAAAGATTCTTTAATAAACACTCAACTACGTATATATAAATTGGAATTAACTTCAAGCTCAATAGATGACCAAGTTTCTGTTGACCCGTCTCAGCCTTCAAATTATCAATTTGAAATAACAAATATGTCTGAAGAAGAATTAAAGCCAAAAGATCAAGAAGATAATGGTTCTGAAGATGGTAAAGCTGACAATAAAGAAGACAAAAAAGGTCAATTGTTAAATAAGCCGTTATTAGATTCCGGCAAAGACAAAAAATAAAAGGAGCGACCTGTGGAAAAATACAGTATATATATAAATAAATTTAAAACTGCGCTTGGGATACTTGCCATCACAATTATCATAACCATATTTTTGGCATCAAAAGCGTTTCCTGAGTTAACAAAGATTAATGAGGCACAGAGTTCTTATAAATCAACATCCGCATCTCTCGTTGATGCCGAACGCAAATTAGAAAATCTAAAAGCTTCCAAAGCAAAAGCTGAAGAAAATGAAAATACATTGATAAAAGCTTTTTTCAAGCCAATTAACGGTGGTTCTGATACAGAATCTGCAATTTCAGATGAATTTGGTGAAATATTACAAATAATGCGTGAAAACAAAATAAAAGTACGTTCTTTCAAGTATGTTTACGATCCGGAAGATGACAATTTTGTAATTAATGCAGCAAGTAAATATCACGTATGTAAAGTTACGGCTGATGTTATTGCAACATATTCACAATTTGAAACTTTTTTAAGAGAACTATTTAAGCACGAACATTTCATAGAAATTTCTTCAATTGAAATCATACCTTATAACAAAAATAAAAGAATATTATTGATAAACTTGCAATACAAACTCTACGCCCAAAGAGATCCGTCAAGTATTGTTGAAACCCCAAACTCAGAAGAAGTTTCTTCAAAAAGTAAAAATTCAAAAGCTAAATCTTCTAAAGATGGCTCCGATAAAAAAGATGGTGCAAATGTACCTCCCGATATAACAAAAGAAAAATAAACTCTAATTTTCAAAAAGCTTAAAATTTATTCCGAACATATTTTCTTTATTTTCAATACAAATATTACAAAAGCTCGTTTCTATTGTATTTTGTCTTGAATAATCAGAAAAATCACTTCCACAACGTCCCCTATAATCATTCGCAAGAAAAGGACAACTATAAATACCTTTTGATGTAAGTATTCTGCCATACTCACAATCAAGTGTATTCCACACATACTCACCCGATAACTCGCCATCTTTATTGTTGTAGCATTTATTGATTATAATATTTGAATTTTCAATTTTTATACCCTGTTTATTAAATATTTTTTTAAATTCTTCAAATAATACATCACAAGACTCATCATAATAATTTGTAACACATATTATCGGATTAAATTCATATTTTGCAAGACATTTAACTGCACTGATAACAGTTCTATATGAACCTCTGCCACGAATTTCATCATTTTTCAATTCATCAAAATGGTCAATACTAAGCTTTATAATAATTTCGTTTGTAGATTCATCCTGAACTCGCTTTAAAAATCTTGCTTTTTTTTCATTAATAAATGAACCGTTCGTAAAAACACAAACATTAGATTTTGTTAGACATAGACGCAATATTGCATTAAAGTCAGGATGAGTCATGGGTTCTGCTCCCATCAAATATATACATTTAAAATTTTCATTTTTTGTATCATTTAATGCTTTTTTTATTACATCGACAGAGATAAAATCTTTAACATTTTTATTAAGCGGAAAATCTATATAACAATGTTTACATCTTTGATTACAATTTTTTGCAGTCATCTCAATAAATAAATTATCAAAACTTTTTAAATTACAAACCGGCGCCTGAAATATTAAATTATTCATTATCAACTCCTCTCAAATATATCTTATAACCACAAACTACAAATAAAATTCACCAATCAGGCAGTTAATATAATAAAATTTTAATATTTTATGTATAATAATCTTATGAAAGAATATGATTTTTATATTGTTCCTACACCTATAGGAAATCTCGGTGATATAACATTAAGAGCTATTGAAGTGTTAAAAAAGGTTGATATTATTGCTTGCGAAGATATCAGAGTTACTCAAAAGCTTCTTAACTATTATGATATAAAAACAAAATGTATATCGTATCACAAATTCAATGAAAAAGAGAGAGTAGGTTATTTTTTAAAAATTTTATCCGAAGGCAAAAAAATAGCACTTGTATCTGATGCCGGCACTCCATTGTTTTGTGATCCGGGTGCCGTAATTGTAAAAGAATTAAGGAAAAATGGTTTTACGGTTACATCACTTGCCGGCGCTAATGCTGTTGCAACTTTTCTATCTCAAGTTGCAAGAAATGCAGAAGATTTTATCTTTGTCGGTTTTCTTCCTAAAACTCAAAAACATATCGAAGATTTAATAAAAAAATACCAATCAAGTGATATGGTTTTTTATGATTCACCAAACAGAATAATAAAAACTCTTGAAATAATAAAAAATATCAGACCTGAAGCTAAAGTAGCAATTGGCAGGGAACTTACAAAAGTGTTTGAAGAAGTTGTAACAGACGGTATTGATAACGTTATTGAATATTTTAACAATCATCCAGTAAAAGGTGAAATTGTCGCTATGGTATTCAGAAACTCACAAATTGTTGAAGAAAATGTTGATGAAAAGATTTCTGTCCTAAAAAATAAAGGTTTTAAAGCAAAAGAAATTTCAATTATCTTATCGGAACTTTACAATTATAATAAAAATGATATATATAAAAAGTGCATATAACAAGCTTATTGGTAAAATCTAATATAAAAAGTTTATTTCTTTAATTAATCATTTTACTTTTTATAATTTATGCTATAATGTTTTTAGAATAGTAGAAGTTTTTTAAGGTAGATAATTTCTTGAATTCAAAATGTAAGATATATATATCATTAATAGCCCTGTTAACAGTTCTTATGTGCCCTGCGAAAAGTATGGCTCAGGGAAACTTTTGGGGTGATACTGTGGATTATGAAATCCATGATATTCAACCGCCTTCTGCTACTCAATATGGTTACGGTTCTGATGATTCTATTTCTGCTTCTGCAACAGTGAATAATACAGATACTAGAACTCTTAAAGAAATTGAAATTATGGGTAATAATGCGATAGAAACTTCTCAAATTCTTGAAAATATTCCGATTAAACCCGGTGATCCATATACAAGAGATGCTGTTCAGACCAGTTTGAAATCTATATATCAAATGGGATATTTTACGGAACAAATGAAAGCTGTACCTGTTGATAACGCTGATGGTACCGTAACTTTAAAAATTATAGTTCATGAAAATGCTCCCGTAACAGATTTTACTATCGAGGGAAATACCGTTGTATCTACCGATGAAATACTAACATATCTTTTACCAATGAAAGGCAAACCTCAAAATATCGGAGAACTTAATGAGGCTATTGCCCACATTCAGGATTGTTACAGTTCCAAAGGTTATATTCTTTCAAGAATAGAATCTGTGTCTGATGATCCTGACGGCACTGTTAATATCAGTATCAAAGAGGGCACTATTAATAGAATTATGATTGCCGGTAATGAAAAGACAAAAGACTATGTTATTGAACGAAATGTTTTAACAGAACCTGGTACCGTCTATAATGACAATGTTTTAAAAGCTGATTTGGTAAGATTATATGCAACTCAGGCATTTAAAGATGTTACAAGAGAAATCGAACCTACTGAGGATCCTGACTTGTATGATATCACAATTAATGTTGAAGAACAAAGAACCGCAACAGTATCTGTCGGCGGTGGTATAGACTCGGTAACAGGGTTCTTCGGTTCTGTCGGTATTGCTGATAATAACTTTTTGGGCAGAGGCGAAAGAATTTCACTTAATGGTATTGCAGGTACCGGTGTAATTTTGAATGATTCATCAATCCAAAGAAGAATGAACCTTCAAGCAGAATTAAGCTATTTTAAACCATATTTTTATAATGCCGATACTTCTTTGATGAGTAAAATATTCTACAGAGATTTCGGAAGTTATCAGGTTCCTCTTGCAATTGAAAGACGTGTGGGTGCAGAAGCTACTGTTGCACATAGGATGAAATTTAACAAAAATGTAACTTCTACATTATCATTAGGTTTGGAACACATAAATGTATCTGAAGGCGATAAAAATAAAATTACAAATATGTTTAACAGATACGACATTCCTATTTCTCACCGTGCAAAACAATTGGAAGGCGGTTTGTTCTTATCATTAAGTCCAGCATTGATGTATGATACTCGTGACAGCTCTGTTGTTACAAGAAAAGGAACAATGGCAAGCTTGAGATTTGATGAAGAATTTGGTTTGGACGGATTTGACAAAACACACGGTAAATTGACCGGTATGGTAAAACAATACATACCTATAGCAAAAAAATCTTCATTATCATTTACTGCTAAAGGCGGCGGCAAAATACACGGTGACAGTATGCCTGAAGTAATGGCATACAGATTAGGTGGACCTTATACTGTCAGAGGTTTCAAAATGAGTGGCGTCGGTACCGGTGATGCATTTATTATGGGTAGTGCAGAATTTGCAACACCAATACCATTTATGGACAGAACAAGAATTCAATTTTTACATAACCTGAGGTTCACAGTATGGGCTGATGCAGGTAAAATATTCAATCAATCACTTACGGATAAAATATATGACAGACCGGGATATGCTATTGCAGCCGGTATTGGGTTGAAATTGTATGTTCCCGGAATGGGACCGTTGTCAATCGATTATGGTATTCCGCTTACAAATCCGGGTTCTAACGGAAACAAAAACGGATACTTTACATTTGGTGTAGGCGATATAATGTATTAATGGAGGTATAAAATGAAGAAATTAGTGTTAACAGCTATGTTAATTTCAGCAGGCTTAGTATTTGGTCTTAAAGCAAATGCTTCAGGAGTTGGCTATATTGACTATTCAAAAGTTCAAGAGAATTTTACATTTGCTCAGCAAGCAATAAAAGAAATTGACTCAAAAGCGTTAGAAATGCAGCAATATATGGTTGACAAAGAAAAACAGTACAAATCTTTGGATACCCCCTTAAAAAAACAAAATTTTGAAGAACAAACTGCTCGTGAATTCAAACTTAAAGAAGATGCTTATATGAGATTAAGAGCCCAAAAAGAGGAGCAAGTATACAACAGAATTCAAGCTGCAGCAAAACAGGTTCTTGTAGAACAAAAATTGGATGCTATTGTTGATTATAGAGTAATTTTTGTCGGCGGAGTAGATATTTCTGATTTGGTAATCCAAAAACTTAAAAGCGGACAGTATTAAGAAGGCACTAAGATACTAAGGTACTAAGGATATCATAAAACTGTTTTGGTAAAATTTTACTAAACTGCTTTATGAAATTACTTAGTGCTCTAGTGCCTTAGTAACTTAGTAATAAGGAACAAACAAAATGAACTACACAGAAAACGGAGAACAATATCATATAGGCTTGAAACAAGGTGATGTTGGCGAATATGTTATTTTGCCGGGCGATCCAAAACGCTGCAAAAAAATAGCGGAATATTTTGACGATGCTAAACTTGTCGGTGACAAAAGAGAATTTGTTACATATACAGGTTTTTTAGACGGAGTGAAAGTCAGTGTTACATCAACAGGTATTGGTGGAGCATCTGCTTCTATTGCAATGGAAGAACTTGTTAAAATTGGGGCTAAAAAGTTTATTCGTGTCGGCACATGCGGCGGTATGGATTTGGACGTAAAAGGCGGTGATATTGTTATTGCAACCGGTGCAATAAGAATGGAAGGAACATCTCGTGAGTATGCGCCTATTGAATTTCCGGCAGTAGCAGATTTGGATATTACAAACTCACTTGTTAAATCTGCCAAAGAACTTGGATTCACATATCATACAGGGGTTGTTCAGTGTAAAGATTCCTTTTACGGTCAACATAATCCTGAAAAAATGCCTGTAAGTTATGAATTACAAAATAAATGGGAAGCATGGAAACGTATGGGATGTTTGGCTTCTGAAATGGAATCAGCAGCTTTATTCATTGTAGGTAGTTTCTTGAGAGTTAAAGTTGGTTCTGTATTTTTAGTAGTTGCAAATCAAGAAAGAGAAATAAAAGGACTTGAAAATCCTATAGTACACGATACAGAAAAAGCCATAAAAACTGCAATTGAGGCCATTAAAATTCTTATTAAGGAGTAAAAATGTATAACAAAAAAATGCAATATGTAATTAAAACCTGTTCAAGTGAAAATACTCAAGAACTTCAAAACCTTCTTAATGAAATGTCAATGAACGGCTGGGAATTATACAGCATGCAGGAAACTGAAAATGAAGAAGGACAAATTATGTGCCATTGCATTTTTATGAAACAGGCAGATAGCTCAATAGATAATTCTAATGCAGATATAATTAATATTTCAAGTTTTAAAAGTCAGATGGAAAAAATGCTTTCATCAGAACAATCACCATACGAAATTTGTCTTGAAATTCAAAATAAGATAAGAGATATTAAAAATAAAATTTCCAAGATTAAAACGGAACTGGAAGGTGAAGCTCCAGCTTCTGTCAACAGAAAAAAACTTAATGATAAAATTTCATCAAGATTAAAGGAATTGGAAGATTTGAAAGCCAAGCTTGCTCAAGCAACATCTCCTGATGCAATGTTTTCAAAACTAAAGGAAGATAAATTATCTATTCGATTAAGTGAAGAAATTTTGGGTTATATTGCACCTGATCATGAAATTCTTGAAGAAGAATTGGTTGCGGAAACCGTAAAATCAAGACTAAAACTTACAGAAGAATTAGGATATGTTATACCCAAAATTATATTTCAAGATGATGAAAACTTAAATCCATATGAATTTACGATAAGAATACGAGGTCTTGACGTATTTAAAGCCAATGTTTATCCGAATTTTTTGATGTTTTTTGCTGATGAAATACATACTGAGAAAAAAATTAAAAATTCTATAAGTGAAACAGATAAAATTACAGGTAAAAAAATAATTTGGATAGAAAAAGAAAAGGCTAAAGATTTTTGGCAAAACGGTATTACAGGAGCGGAGTTTATTGCCAGAGCCTTAGAATTTTGTGCTGTAAAATATGTTGACGAACTTCTGGACTATGAAGATTTGGATAAATATATCGACATTGTCAACAGAACAAATGAATTTTTAGTTGAAAATATAATACCTGATTTTATTACTCTATCTGATTTAAGGTTTATTTTGACAAGTCTTATCAGAGAAAGAGTTTCTATAAAGAATATAACCTATATTTTTGAAAAACTTAATGATTTTGCCGAAGAAAGTACAAAATCTGATTTGATAAAAAAAGTAAGACTTTCACTTGCAAGACATATTTGTAAAAACAATATTTCAGAAGACGGAACAATTCCTGCATTTGAAATGTCAGAAGCTACACTGGATAAATTTTTACCGAGTTTTGAAGAAAGCGAAGATGCAATAATAAAAATTGATGCAGAATTTGCAGAAAAATTTGCTGCAAAACTGGACAAAAAAGTTAAAAAATTAGGAATAGAAAATCCAAAACTTATAGTTCCATTAGAACTACGTCATCTTATCTTTTCATTGTTAAGCAACTATACAAACAATATAACAGTTCTTGCAAGAGAAGAAATAGGATGCGAAGTTCCAATAGAAATTATTGCAGAAATTTAAAAGAAATGTTTTATAAACTCTTTCTTTCAACTTCTTCTGTAGTTGAAACTTCTATTATATCGCCTTCTTCAATATCATTCCATTTTGCAAAAGAAATACCGCATTCAAAACCTTGCGCAACTTCTTTAACATCATCTTTGAATCGTTTCAATTGGTCAATTGCGCCTCTGAATATTTCTTTTCCGTCACGAATAAGAACAGCATCTTTACTTCTTACAATTTTACCTTCTGTTACGTAGCAGCCGGCAATTCTTGTAGTCTTACCAATAGTAAATACTTGACGAACCTCAGCTTTACCGAGTTCAACCTGTTTAACTTCCGGTTCAAGAAGTGATAACATTGTTTGTTCAATATCTTCCAAAATCTGATAGATGATATCATATTTCTTTATTGTTACACCTTCTTTTTCAGCAGCAGCAAGAGCATTTGAATCCTCTTTTACAGTAAAGCCCAAAATCAAAGCACCTGAGGCTGAAGCTAACATAACATCTGCTTCTGAAATATCACCGACGCCGACGTGTATAATTTTTGTTTTAATTTCTGTTGATTCCAACTGAGCAATAGCTTGTGATACAGCTTCTGCAGCACCATTTGTATTAGCTTTAATAATCAAATTAAGCTGAGGTATATCATCTTCACCAGCAACGGCTTCACGTCTGACATGTGCAGGAAGCATTGCATCAAGACGTTTATCACGCTCTTTTTGTTTGCGTTGATCAACAATTTGTTTCATTTCTTTTTCGTTTTTAACAACTTCGAAATAATCGCCTGCCTGAGGAACTTCTGTCAAACCTAAGATTTCAACAGGAGTAGACGGTTCAGCTTTTTGAATTCTTTCACCTGAATCTGATAACAATGCTCTGACACGTCCGCAAGCTGTACCAACAACAAGGCAATTACCGACTCTTAATGTTCCATTTTGAACCAATAATGTCGCAACAGGGCCTTTACCTTTATCCAAATTAGCTTCAATTACAACACCTGATGCTTCAGCTTTCGGGTTAGCTTTCAAGTCTTGAACATCCGCTACAAGTAAGATATATTCCAAAAGTTCATCAATACCTAAGCCTTGCAAAGCTGAAACCTTTACAGTAATTGTATCACCGCCCCATTCTTCAGGCACAAGACCGTGTTCTGTTAATTGTTGTAAAATCTTATCAGGATTTGCATCAGGTTTATCAATCTTGTTGACTGCGACAATAATCGGTACATCTGCGGCTTTTGCGTGATTAATTGCTTCAATAGTCTGAGGCATTATACCATCATCGGCTGCAACAACAAGAATTGCAATATCTGTTGCTTTAGCGCCGCGCGCTCTCATCTCTGTAAAAGCTTCGTGACCGGGTGTATCGACAAATACAATTTTCTTTTCTTGTTTATTATCAAGATATACGGTATATGCACCGATTGACTGTGTAATACCGCCGACTTCTGTTGCTACGATTTTGTGTTTTGAAGCTCTGATACTGTCAAGCAGTGTTGTTTTACCGTGATCAACGTGTCCCATAATACTAACAACAGGAGCACGCTTTTTGAGTAATTTTTTATCAACTTCTGTAAGTTTTTTAACTTTTTCTTCTTTTTCCAGTTCTTCTTCCATATAAGCTTCTAAGTCTTCATCAAGAACTTCAAGCTCATATTCCGCACAGATTTTTTTAATTACATCAATATCAATAAGCTGATTTACTGTTGCCATTATTCCTTGAAACATCAAAAATTTAATGATTTCAGCAGGAGTTTTTTGAATTTTTTCAGACAATTCACTGATTGTCATTGCTCTGTTTACTACAATTTGAGTTACTTTTTCAGCTTCTTCTTCCTTATGTACTCTTTTTTTATGTTTTTGTGCGGCTGCTTTTTCTAGAGAAATTCTTTCCTGTTCTTCTTTTTTGGAATTAAAATCTTTTGTTTTCTTTTTGTTATCTGTACGTCTTCTGCCCTGACCTTTATTTTCATAAATATCTTGAGAGATTATTGTTCTTTGTATTGGTTTTCTCTCACCTGACGGCCTATCAAATGGTTTTTTATTACCATCTTTTGCTGATTTTTCACCTAATTTTGCAGGCCTTTCCGGTCGTTCACCTCTTGAGGCTCTTTCTGGTCTGTCTGCTCTAGACGGGAATTTTCTTTCCGGAGAATTTGCAGGTCTTTGAGGAGCACGCCTTACAATTTCCAGTCTGTTTGCTGAAGCTTTAGGTTTAATTATCTCAACTTTTGGAGTTGACACAGTCGGTTTTACTGTTTTTTCTTTCTTTTCTTCTTTTTTTATTTCTTCAACAACCGGTGTTTCTGTGTTTTTAGCTTTTTTTACCACCAAAACTTTTGGCTTTTTAACTTCTTTTACACCACCTGATGCAATGAAATCTTTTAATCTTTTTACCTGATCAACGGTAACTGTGCTTGAATGAGTTTTGCCTGTAACAGATATTTGTGCGAATTTTTCAATGACCTCTTTGCTGGTCATTCCAAGTTCTTTTGCTAATTCGTTAATTCTTATTGTATCAAAACTCATTTATTAATTTTCCTTTCAAATCCTCAGGTACAGATGCTCTTAACACTTTAGAAATTTTATTTTTTTTAAAAGCTTTTTCTATACAAGATTTATTATAGCAGAGATATGCAGATCTGCCAAATATTTTATTACTATGGTTTATAACAATGTCACCGTGCGGATTTTCTTTAGTGATTTTTATAAGTTCTTTTGTGTCTTTCAACTGTCCGCATCCGATACATTTACGTTCTACCACTAACCATTCACCTCTGCAAGTTTTTCCAGTTTCAGTTTTTGATCGTGTTCCATTAATAATTTTATCAATTCGTCTAAATCACCATCAATAACTGTATTAACATTCAGATTATGGTTAATTCTGTGGTCGGTCAACCTTCCCTGCGGGAAATTATATGTACGAATACGTTCTGATCTGTCGCCGGTACCGACTTGAGAACGACGAAGATCTGTTATTTCCTGCATCTGCTTTTGAACTTCCATATCATAGAGTTTTGCTTTCAAAATTTGTAAAGCTCTTTCTTTGTTTTGGAGCTGTGAGCGTTCTTCAGTACAGAAAATCATAATACCTGTAGGCTTGTGAAATACTCTTGCTGCGGTTTCAACCTTGTTAACATTTTGACCGCCTGCGCCGCCTGAACGTGCTGTTGTAATTTCGACATCATTCATATTTAAATCGACTTCAACATCATCAACTTCAGGCATAACCGCAACCGTTGCAGTTGATGTGTGAACTCTGCCTTGTGATTCTGTTGCCGGAACTCTTTGAACTCTGTGCACACCTGATTCATATTTCAATTTTGAATAAATGCTGTCGCCTTTCATAGAAATAATAATTTCAGAAACGCCGCCTGCTTCGCATTCGGTTTTACTCAGCACTTGTGTCTGCCAGCCTTGTTTGTCAGCATAGCGCATATACATTCTTGCTAAATCGCCTGCAAAAATATTTGCTTCATCACCACCTGCACCACCTCTGATTTCGAGCATAATATCTTTATCATCCATAGGATCACGAGGAAGTAAAAGAACCTTCATTCTTTCTTCGTATTCAGGTAATTTTGCCTCATTTTCAGCCATTTCGGCTTTCAAAAAAGCTTTCATTTCTTCATCAGATTCTGCATGAATCATCTCTTTAGCTTCTTCTATTGAATCAACGGCTTTTTTCCATTCGTAATAAAGATTAACGGTTTCTTCCATTGATTTGCGTTGTTTTGATAAATCTCTAAACTTGTTATAGTCCTGAATAACAGCAGGGTCAGATAACGTAACTCCAAGTTCGTTATATTTCTTCTCTATTTGAAGTATTTGGTCTAACATATCTTTCATAACTCAAGTATAACAAGAACAAGATTTTTTTCAAATTAGTTTAATTCATTATTTTAACCTATTGAAAAAAACGTAATTTACAGATAATATTAACACTGGAGGCAATATGTTAGAATATTTTTTAGAATCATATATAGTTACTTTTTTGGGTTTGGTGGGTGCATTCTTTTGGGGTGAGCACGTTCATCCGGGAAGCGGTTTTGCCTGTGTATTTATTGCATTGGTTTTAGGCGTGTTGGAAATAAGTTTATCTTTTGATAATGCTGTTGTAAACGCTATGAAATTGGAAAAAATGTCACATGTATGGCGGCACAGATTTTTAACTTGGGGGATTATTATTGCAGTATTTGGAATGAGATTTTTATTCCCGATTTTAGTTGTTTCAATTTTTGCAAAATTAAAAATGTTAGAAGTAGCTCGAATTGCAATTACAGATGTTGACAAATACGCATATTATCTGCATGAAACTCATGATCCTATTGTTACTTTTGGCGGAATGTTTTTGATAATGTTATTTCTCAACTATTTCTTTGACAATAAAAAAGAAGTACATTGGATAAGACCGATCGAAAATTGGCTTTCTCATCTGGATCATATGAAAGGGATTGAAATTTTAATTTCGTTATTGGCTTTATTGGCAACTCAACACGTAGTGCCTCAGGAACAAAAAATTTCGGTTATGATTGCGGGAATATGCGGTATTATCACTTATTTAGCAATAGACGGCTTTACACATTATTTAGAAAAACATGAACAAATGAGGTTGGAACAATGTTCTGTAAAAGCTGCCGGTTGTACAGGTTTGGTAAGTTTTATTTATCTTGAACTAATTGATGCATCTTTCTCTCTGGATGGTGTATTAGGAGCATTCGCAATAAGCAAAGACATTATCATAATTTCAATAGGTCTTGCAATCGGCGCAATGTTTGTTCGTTCTTTAACGATTATGCTTGTTGAAAAGAAAACTTTAAAACAATTTTTATATCTTGAGCATGGGGCTCACTGGGCAATCGGTGCATTAGCTGTTTTGATGCTTGTTTCAACTGTTAAGGAATTACCTGAAGTTGTAACCGGCGGTATCGGGCTTGCATTTATAATTTCAGCGTTCATTTCATCAATTCTTCATAATAGAAAGATGGATAGACTGCTTGCGCATAAGGAATCCGAAAATGCTTAAACTGCCTCATGTTTCTGTGATTGTAACTTCTTACAATTATGAAAAATTTGTTTTAAAAACTCTTGAAAGTATTAAAGCTCAAACATACAAAAATTTTGAAATAATTATTGTTGATGATTTTTCCAATGACAAATCTTGGGAAATTATAGAACAATTTATTTCTGATAATCAGGATTTAAAAATAACTTTTATCAAACATGAAATTAATCAAGGACAATTAGCATCTATGCTTGATGGTTTGAAAATTGCAAGAGGACAGTTTGTATGCTTTGTTGATAGTGATGATATATTAATGCCTGAGTATATACAAGCACATGTTGCGACGCATTTAAAAACTTCTGTAGCTTTTACTTCTTGTCAGATTGCGGAAATAGGTGAAGATGATGAGGTTCACAGTTTTTATTCAGTAGCGTCTCCGCACGATATAAATTTAGATAGCCTTATAACTTGTGAAAATTCGAATTATAAAATACTAAAGCATAAAAGATTTGGCGGTTGGCATTGGTCGCCCAATAGTTCCGCAATGTTCAGAAAATCAGCAATAGAAATTGTATTGGATTATAAAAACACAGATAAATGGCGAATTTGTCCTGATAAATTTTTATTCAATTTTGCAAACTTAATAGGCGGTTCTGCAATAATATATGAGCCTTTAGTTGCGTATAGAAGGCATAAAAGCAATGCAGGTGAGTGTTTACAGGTTACGGGTGACAAAAAATTGCACAGTGACAAGACAACTGCTAATAACATTAAAAATAATATAAAAATCCGACCTGAAACAATTAAATTTTTATGGCAGGAAAGAAGTGTTCTAGGTAAAAGAAATACCGCCAAGTTGATTTTGACGGTACTTCTTTCTTATCTATTTTGACAATACACTTAGAACTTCCAGCTATTTAAGTATTCTTCTTGTTCTTCTGTCAAAGAATCAATTTCAATACCCATTGATTTAAGTTTTAATTCTGCAATTTTTACATCAACATCATGCGGAAGTGTGTATAATTTATTTTCAAGTTTTCCGTAGTTCTTAACCAAGAACTCAATACCCAAAGCCTGATTTGCAAAACTCATATCCATAACAGATGCAGGATGACCTTCTGCAGCTACAAGGTTAACCAATCTGCCTTCTGCAAATACATAAATTGATTTGCCGTTATCAAGTTTAAATTCCTGTAGATTTGGTCTTATTTGTTTAATTTCTGTTGTATGTTCTTTCAAACCTGCAACATTAACTTCCCAATCAAAGTGACCTGCATTAGCAACAAATGCACCATCTTTCATTGTCAAAAGGTGTTGAACATCAACAACGTGTTTATCACCAGTAACCGTCAAGAATATATCACCTTCCAAAGCAGCTTTTGAAATAGGCATAACTCTATAACCTTCCATTGCAGCTTCCAAAGCTTTAAGAGGATCAACTTCACAAACGATTACATTTGCACCAAGTGCTTTTGCTCTCAAGGCACATCCTCTGCCACACCAGCCGTAGCCTGAAACTACAACAGTTTTTCCTGCAATAAGAATGTTTGCACCTCTTATGATACCATCAATAGAGCTTTGACCTGTACCATAACGATTATCATACAAGTGTTTTGTCAAACTTGTATTTACACCAACTGCCGGGAATCTTAATTCGCCTTGTGCTTCTAATGCTTGAAGTCTTATAATTCCGGTTGTAGTTTCTTCGGTTGAACCGATAATTTTTGATGCCAATTCAGGTCTTTCTGCATGGATAGTTGATACCATGTCGCATCCGTCGTCTATAACAATATCAGGATTGTGATCCAATGCTGTTTTTATGTGAGATTTGTACTGTTCAACAGTTTCACCGGCAACGGCATAAGTCGGAATTCCGTAATATTTTACAAGAGCTGCCGCAACATCATCCTGAGTTGACAAAGGATTTGAAGCAACAAGAACCGCATCCGCACCACCTGATTTCATAACAACACAAAGCGCTGCTGTTTCTTTTGTAACGTGCACGCATGCTGACAATTTTAAACCTTTAAACGGTTGTTCTTCTATAAATCTTTTTTGAATTTGTTTTAAAACAGGCATATCTTTAAAAGCCCATTCAATTTGGTTTTTGCCTTGTTCTGCCAAATTCATATCTTTAATATCGCATTTCATTTCGGTCATTAACATTATCTTCTCCTTTGGGGTTATCATCAAGTTGGATTATAACAAAAACATACTATATAAATAATTTATTGTAAAAATTTGTTAATAATGTGTCATATTATGTCAAAAATTAATCTTTAGTTGAGTTATAACTGATGAAGGGAATATTCTTGTGAAAGTAGGACTTGTAGATTTAAATCAACCAAAAATAAATAGACGAAATGTCTCATTCGAAGGTTACAAACCTGTAAAATCCGAATATGGTGACAGGGAATATGAATTTAACTATGTATATAATGACAACGAAAGAGATTGTTATTTAGAAATTTTCCTTGTTGATAAAGATGACAACGGCAACTATTTTGTAACAGGTGACAGAGATTTTGCAGGAAACAAAATTCCTCTACAAAATTACACAGCAGCTATGAACGGTGAAGACGGTTTAAGTATAAAGCTTGAAAGCGGTAAACCGACAGTAATAGATTTGGCTGCAGATTACGGAATTGCTCCCGATCAGGCTTTTGCATATCATTATGTTTTGCGTCCGAAAAACATGCCGGACGGTTTACCTGAATACAAAATAGATTATGGTAACGTTATCAATGATATTGGCACTACAGGTCAGGCGCATGATATTTATAACTATGTGACAGACAGAACTTCTACCATATCAAAAGGCGGTGCAATGAAACTGGTATTGCCTGACATAAATAATGTTGCTTGGGTTTACGATAAAGATAATAAAATAGTTCCAAATCAAAATATTGAAAAAGCAAGAAAAACGAATAAAAATTTGGTAAACAAAATCGGCGGTTCTTTAGCCGGTATAGAAAAAGATTTGGATGACGGAAAATTAGATAATTATACAAGAATAATCACTACCCCACTATTTACGGATGACAGCTTGACAGCTCATGGTTACTGGAATAAGAACTGTTTCCAAATGGCTCACAGTCTTGGAAATATAAACAATTATGCATCGCTGCAAAGAAAAATGTTTTCAAAAGGTATTAACCTTGTATCTGACGGTGCATATGTAAATGAAGGTTTGGAAGGTGTCCATTTTCAACACGTTTTACGTTGGGGCAAGAAATCACCTTACTTTAATTGGTTTAGAATTTCCGGCTTAGAAGACAGCCCTTTGAGTATGGGAGTTTTCGGTAAAAGATTAGAACATATAACACACAGAGTAATAAATTCAAAATATGATTTTGAGCCTCAAAAAGACGGCTCCGTAAAAATAAAATCTAACAAAAATTATGATTCCAATAAACCAACATATATTCAAATATATGATGACAGATTAGTTAATACACAAGGGTTGAATGAAAAAGAACTGATAGAAGAATATGACAAATTATTAGAAAATAATTTGGATATTAATACACACAATGACTCTGTTATTCCATACAGTTTTAAAATAAACCCTGATACGTACATGAAAAATGTAAAACTTTTGAGTGACTTCAATAAAAACACAAAAAATGAATCTCAAAAAGTTGATATGTATAGCGGTGAAGGAACAAGAGCTGTTGCTCAGTTTGAATTTTTCGGACTTGACGGAAAACATGAAAGCGGATTTGAAACTTGGGATGCAAATCCCGATATTGCAAAATTAAATTACGTTCCGTCTCATAATGAAACTCAAAGACTTAAAAATATCACAGATCCTCAAAGACGGATAGAAATCAAAAAAGAACTTTTGAGAAAAAATATGGAAGTTCAGGATTACGCAGTATCTTCAGCAAAATTTTGGACAAAGAAAACAAATGATATTTTGAATTTGTATGTTGCACAAAATCTTAAAAATATAGACGGAAAATCTGCACAGCAAATTAATGAAGAAATAGATAAACTTATTGATAAAGGTGTTTTGCCTGAAGATTTGGATGTAAATAAAGATATTATCAGAAATGTATTAAGAGGCAGATATTCATTAAACGGTAATGATACAGAAGATAATTATAATAAGGCAATATTGCAGGGTTTGATGAACACTCCGCTAGATTCAATAGAAGTTGGTGATGATATTGTCTCTGTTTTGGCTTCACCATTTATGACAAAAAGAGCAATCAAAGCCAACCAAATTGGTGTTTCAAGATATGATATGTACGTCAAAAAAAATCCTCATGTAACACCTGAAATAAAAGAAGCATATGATAAAACAGATAATTTATATGAAAAAGAAATGTCAGATTTTGCAAAGGAAATTATAGATTCGATTAACACATCTTTGCCGAATGACAAAAAATTAAAAGATAGCAAAGGAAATACAACTCCATACGGAAAATATGTCATTCCGCTTTTGACATCTGAAATTGTAAAATTTGCGGTAATCAAGTCTGTTGCCCCTGATGCTCCATTCAAATATAACAGTGAAAACGGTGAAATTTCTTATGATTATAAGGCACTGAAAAAGACATCTTTGCTGCAATCAGGCATAATTGCTGACAGTCCGGAAGATGAAGCTATTTCATTAATCAATAAATTGAAAAACGGTATCAAACGTATTGACACAAACGACAAGGCAGAATTAAAAAAAGCTTTGACAAAATCAATTCAGGGTACAAGCTACGAAAGTTTTGCTCTTGCAGATATGATTGTTGACAGATCTCAAGCCGGTCTGGATTGGAGAATCGATGCAACAAAAGATATGGCAGATATTGATTCTTTGAAAAGCGGCAAGACTGATTATGAATACACTTGGAATAAAATAATAGAATTTTGGTCAAGATTTACTGACGGCGTAAAAGAATATCATCCTGACGCATACATTGCAGCAGAAGTTACTGATGCGGATTATGTTTATTCAAAAGGAAAAGGTCAAAATTCAGGTACAAGATTCTCTGATGCTAAAGAAGGTGTTAAAAAACTTATTAATGAAGGTGGTTTTACAACCATTGCAAATTATGATTATCTGTCATCCGGATTAACTCAAATTTTCGGTAAATTATTTGATTTTGACGGTCATAACAGTCCGGACAAAGGCCTAATGCAAGGTAGTACAATCAACAATCAGCTTTCTACTTTTTATACAAAGGAACCTCTTGAATCTATTATATATTCTTACACATTTGCAGGTAACCATGACAAATGCAGAGCATTAGAAGGTTATGCGGTTGATATGGATATGGTCTACGCAGATTTGACTGATCCCGCAAATTATGAATATCGTCAAAGAGCTTTAAAAATTTTAAATGCAATTCCATACGGACAAGAACCATACGATCATGATGTTAATAATCACGATTTTAGCAGGGTAAGTAATCTTGCCATTGCAAAATCGGAATCAATATCCAGCGGTATGGGAAAAGCAGCCTACAAAATAGGTTTGGATGATAATAAGGCAAAATATGTTTATGGTGCAATGCTTGATGCTTTGAAAAATCTTTCAAACGGTCTGCATAAAGGCAAAGTTTTTGAAGCAGACGGATTCGGAACTAAAGATTTCAGTACTGCAATTGATATTGTCCTTGATGAAATGGATTATATTGAAAAAGAAACATACAGACAGCTTACTCCGGATGAAAAGAAACGACTCAAAGATAAAACTTTGGAATTTATTTTAGATCCTGCAATGTCAAAATTATTAGGACATATAAAATTCTTGGTTGCATTATCAGGCAATCCGACATTGTTTAGCGGCGATGAATACGGCGCATCAGGGTTTGAAACAACTACAAAAAATATATTCCTTCAAAACAGAAATATTATCCATGAAGAATGGGCTGAAAAATTATTGAAAAATGGTGAAAAAAATCCTGAATATAAGGATTTTGTAAAAAGATTTAAAAATTATGTTGATTATCAATTCGCTCTCAGAAAAAGACCTGAATTAGCACCCCTTAATGACGGTGCCCCATTCCTGTTAGATGTTCATGGCGCAAAATATAGAAAACCAATTTACGAAAATAATTTCTTTGATAACGTAAATGATTATCAAGAAGGTACAACCCAAATTTCAGCATTATTAAGACAAAGTACAAATGGCGGTATGACAGTATCTTTGTTTAACACTGAGGGAATCACACATAAATATGATGAATACTACAGGCCGGCTGAAATAGAATTAAAAGAAATTGGCTTGGGCAGCGGAAGATATGAAAAACAACAGGTAAACGGCGGTTTGAAAGACGGTTTAAAATTCTATGATGCCAATGAATTAGACAAGCCAAAAAATGAAAGAACCTTATATGTTACACAAGATAATATTATAAAACGTGCAGACGGACAACCTATCAGATTCAAGGATTCAACATTGATACTTTGTCACCAGCCAAGTTTCACAGGCAAAAAAGTTTTGTATAATCCTCAATATAATTTTGTCTCAAAACCTTATGCAAATACAAATACCCCAAAAGCACAAGTCGGTTCAAAGCTGCAAATTTTGGCAAAATAATTACCGTACCTGCATCAAGCGGAATGTCTGCACAGTTAAACAAAAAGCGCATCAGATTTCAGACAGTTCAAGAAATTCTTGACTATCTGGGTTACGAGCTTGTTATAAGAGAAAAAGATTAAACCGAAAATCTAAAGTGAACCAGATCGCCGTCTTGTACAACGTAATCTTTTCCTTCCAGACGGGTTACGCCTTTGTCTTTGCATGCTGCGTACGAGCCGTTTTTGACAAATTCTTCATACGGTGTAATTTCCGCTCTGATAAAACCTTTTTCAAAATCTGTGTGAATAACACCTGCAGCTTGAGGTGCTTTTGCACCTTTGACTACAGTCCAGGCATGAACTTCTTTTTCGCCTGCAGTGATAAATGTAAGCAAATTCAATAATCTGTACACAGATTTAATCATCCTGTTAATACCGCTGTCTTCAATACCGAGTTCTGCCAAATATTCTTTAGCTTCATCTGCACCAAGTTCTGCCAATTCTTCTTCGATTTTAGCAGAAATTAAAACAACTTCCGCATTGTGTTTTGACGCATATTCCTGAACTTCTTTTGTGTATGCGTTTCCGTCTTTCAAATCGTACTCTGAAACATTTGCCGCATAAATAACAGGTTTTGTAGACATTAAATTTAAACTCTTTGCGATAGCAATTTCATCATCGACAAAATGATCATTGATATTTATAAACGTAGCTTCTTCAAGCAATTTTTGCATTTTTTCAAGAACAGAGAGAGTTAAAACTGCTGTTTTATCACCTGATTTTGCAACTTTTGATATTTTTGCAATCTGTTTTTCAACGGATGCCATATCAGCCAGAGCAAGCTCTGTATTTATTACTTCAATATCATCAAGCGGGTTAACTTTTCCTGCAACGTGAATAGTATTAGGATCATCAAAGCATCTTACAACTTGAATTATTGCATCAACTTCTCTTATGTTGTGCAAAAATTGGTTTCCGAGCCCCTCGCCTTTGCTTGCACCTTTAACCAAACCTGCAATATCAACAAACTCAATTGCAGTTGGAATTATTACATCTGTCTTGCACAATTTTGCAAGTATAGGTAATCTTTCATCCGGTACATTCACAACACCAATATTCGGTTCTATTGTACAAAACGGATAATTTGCGCTCTGAGCAATCTTTGCGCTTGTTAGTGCATTAAATAAAGTTGATTTTCCAACGTTTGGTAATCCTACTATTCCTGTTCTTAACATTTATATTTCCTTTCATTTAGGAGTTAACTCGATTATTAAAGAGGAATGGAAGACTAGATGATTAGAGGATTAGCTATTATCAATTTTAGAATTTGAATATATTAATATGTACTTATATTATTAAATAACTATATATCTATTCAGCTATACTTCCATATTTCTAACAAATATTTGCCGACAATTGACTTTTTTCATAATGAAGTCTGTCTGTCAGTTGATTTAACCTTCCCATAACTTCTTTAAACATCGGTATCGGCAAGCTCTGTTTTCCGTCTGATAGTGCTTTTTCAGGGTTTTGATGAACTTCTATCATCACACCGTCAGCACCGACAACCAATCCGGCTTTTGCCATAGGCTCAATTAAGTATCTTTGACCCGTACCATGACTTGGATCTATAATAATTGGCAAATGAGAAAGTTTTTTTATAACCGGAATTGAAGCTATGTCCATTACATTACGTGTAAATGAACTGTCAAAACTTCTGATTCCTCTTTCGCAGAGAATTACGTTTGGATTTCCGTTATACAAAATATGTTCTGCCGCCAACAAAAATTCTCTTATTGTGCTCGCCAAACCACGTTTTAATATAACAGGCTTGTTGCATTTGCCTACGGCATGCAATAACTTAAAGTTTTGAACATTTCTTGCACCTATCTGTAAAACATCGATATAATCGCACATCATATCAAGGTCTGATGCATCCATTACTTCAGAAACTGTTAACAATCCTGTTTCATCAGCGGCTTGTCTCATATATTTAAGAGCTTTTTCACCGTAACCTTGAAAATCATACGGTGAAGTTCTCGGTTTAAAAGCTCCGCCTCGCAAAAATTCACAACCCATTTCTTTCGCAGCTGTTGCAACTTCTAAAAGACCGTCGAAATCTTCAATAGAACAAGGTCCTACCATTGCAACAGGTTTGTTATTACCACCGATTTTTACACCGTTAGAAAACTCTATAACAGTATCTTCCGGTTTTCTGTCACGAGAAGCAAGTCTAAACGGCTCTCTGATAATTTTAACTTCTTTTACACCATCAAGGGCATATAACCTGTCAGGAGTTAAGGTTGTTTTATCCCCAATAGCGTCAATTACCGTATATATTTCGCCTTTTTTATATCTTATATCAAATCCTGATTCTTTTAATAAATCAATAACTTTTTGTGCCTGAGCCTCTGTAGCTTTCGGCTCCATAATAATAATCATATTTATCTCCTTATAAAACAAGTTTAGCATGAAAAAATATATTAATAAATAAAAGTATGTAGTGTGGGCAAAATGAAATGTGCCCACAGATTATTTTGATGGGCACGCATCCGCTTTGCCCATCCTACTTCCCTACTTTTTACTTCCTATAATACTATCTATATAACAACAAAATAAAAATCCCACCTTTATAAAAAGATGGGATTTAAAATATTTATATTAATAACTTATGCTTCATCAAGAGCTGCAACACCCGGAAGAACTTTTCCTTCGATAAATTCTAATGATGCACCGCCGCCTGTTGAAACGTGGGTGAAATCTTCGGCTTTGCAGAATTTTTTAGCAGCAGAAACAGAATCACCGCCGCCTATAACTGATACTGCACCATTTTTTGTAGCTTCAACAATCGCTTCAAGAACAGCTTTTGTACCTTCTGCAAATTTTGGATTTTCAAATGCACCTACAGGACCATTCATCAAGATTGTTTTTGAAGATTTCAAAACTTCTGCAAATGCTTTTCTAGATTCCATACCTGCATCGACACCTTCAAATCCGTCCGGAATTTCGTTGATTGCGACAAATTTGTTTGTTCCGTTACCTGAGAAATCGTCAGCAACTAAAACATCTGTAGCCATAACGAGTTTTACACCCTTTGCGGCAGCTTTCGCTTCAATAGCTTTTGCTGTTTCAATTTGATCGTCTTCGCAAATTGAATTACCGATTTTACCGCCGTTAGCTTTTACAAATGTATAAGCCATACCACCGCCGATAATCATATTATCAACTTTGTCTAACAAGTTTTCCAAAACACCGATTTTTGAAGAAACTTTTGCACCGCCAACTACAGCTGTAAATGGGCGAGTCGGGTTATCAAGAGCTTGTGACAAACATCTGATTTCTTTTTCCATCAACAATCCTGATACCGCAGGTTTCAAAACTTTTGCCAATTTAGCAGTTGATGTATGATTTCTGTGAGCAGCACCGAATGCATCATTTACATAGAAATCGCCAAGTTTTGCAAGTTCATTTGCAAATGTCATATCGTCATCTTTTGCTTCTTCAGCTTTGTAATAACGAATATTTTCCAATAAAGCAATTTGACCGTCTTTTAGATTTGCCAATTCTTTATCTGCACCTTCGCCAACAGGTGATTTAACAAATAAAACATCTTCACCCAAAACCTTTGACATATGTTTTGCAACAGGTTCAAGAGTAAATTCAGGGTTCCATTCACCTTTAGGACGTCCTAAGTGAGCCATAAGAATAATTTTAGCGCCTTTTTCTTGCAATGCTCTTACTGTAGGAATAATGGCCTGAATTCTTGTATCATCAGTAACATTTTTGTTTTCATCCAAAGGTACATTTACGTCAACTCTGACTAAAGCACGTTTTCCTCTAACGTCACCTAAATCCTTGATAGATTTTTTCATATTTTCTCTCCTTAATGGAAGTTATGAGATTCTTCGGCTATGTCATCCTGAGCAAAGCGAAGGATCTCAAATCATAACCACCTCAGAATGACACAATTATTATAAAAAGAAAAAACATGAATTGCAAATAAAAGGAGAAGTCAATTCCTCTTTTATTTCTTTTTTTTATGCTTCAAATGATTTGTATAAATCTTTTAAGTCTATATAATCCGATTTTGCAGCTTCAAAAGCCTCTTTCACCTTCGGTGATAAATTTCTGTCAAAACTCTTATTATATAAATCTCTTGATATTCTTTTACCATAATTATCTATACATTCAAGAGCTAATTTAGAAGATGAACATGGAGATTCAAATTGTCTTTCTATAATTTTTCTATAATTTTCATCCGCTTTTAAATACTCAGGATGATATTTATAATGCATCTTAATTGAAGCTACCTGTCCATTCATACCAATGCCATTTGGATTATACCTTACTGAATATACACCGTCATAACGGTATAAACTGCTTATATCTTCTGTCGCAAAAATTTGAACACTGTTACCTTTTTTGGCTAAAATATACGGAGTTTCTTTTCCAACTTGTTTCATATAAATCATATCGGTACCTTTTGCACCATATGCCCATTCCTGATGCAAAATTCCTTTATCAACGGTTTTCATGACAGGCTCACTGCTTCCTGCTCTAAGATACGTTCTTTCAATAGAACCGTCTGAAAGAGTTTTTTCAACCCTATGCAAGTCTTTAATATCAACTCCCAAGACTTTTGCGACATTTATACGTGGTTGAATAGCTTGTTCTGCCTTTATAGCTGCTTCTTCAGCTGCTTTTTTTGCGGCAGCTTCAGCTTCAGCTTTTTGTGCAGCTTCTAATGCCGCTTTTTTATTTGCAGCAATTGTTCTTTCATATTTAGTACCCTGCGCTGCAAATTTGTGATAATTATTTTGACCATTCAACGCATGTTGAAAATATCTGTTCTCTAACGGATTTTTTAGCATGTTTTCAACAGAGGATGTTAAAGGGTATTCGTCATAAACTCTGTCTTGAACAGCTTTCTTACTCCAATCATTTAACCCGTTTCCTGAATTATGAGTTATTGAATATTCTTTATGCTCTAATTCACCCAATTTATTGTATTCTTTCGACAATGCAGATTTTTCACCATAGCAAAAATAATGTGTTAAATCTTTCTCAACTGTAATTTTATCGCCGCCAAAAAGGCTGCCACCCTTATCAACTGTGATACCTTTTGTTCTGTATATAGGTGTATGGCCACCGGTATTTATAGATATTTTCGACATTTTTTTGCCATTTTCAACCCATTGCTCAATTTTTGCAATTGCAGTTCCGCCGTTATAATTAATTTCTCTTTCCAAAGTAGTAATACCTGAAACTGAATCAGTAAAAGATTTTGTCATTCTAACAGGTGTTGAATGTCCAAAAGCCTGAACACCCTTAGAAGCTCCCTTAGTAAAGACTCTGCCAAATAGTCTGGCACCAATTTTACTCCATGACATAATTTAATGTTCCTTTCTTAATTCCCCTTACTCATATAAAAAATTAAAGATAAAAATTATTGACACGGCAGGGGTTATGCTATACTGTCTTAAACCTTGTTATAATGTCTTATAACAGGGTTTCAGACTTTTTAAATCCATTTTTACAAAACTTTACATTTAGTGCTTATTTAGAATTTGTTAACAACTAAATGCAAAAAGCACCCGAATAAATCGAGTGCTTCTTAATTATTTCGGCTTATTTTTATTCGCTCGTGCCTCTGCTCGGCTTTTAAAACATCAAGCCTGCTTCTCTGGCTGCATCTGCCAAAGCTGCAACACGACCGTGATATAAGAATCCGCCTCTGTCAAATACAACGCATTCTACACCGGCTTTTTTAGCTTTTTGAGCAATCGCTTCACCAACAACCTTTGCAGCTTCAATATTACCACCGTGTGATAATTTTGCTTTCAAATCTTTGTCGTTAGAAGAAGCTGAAGCCAAAGTTACATGGTTTACATCGTCAATCAATTGAGCGTAAATGTGTTTTGTGCTTCTGTATACTGCTAATCTTGGGAATTCAGCAGTTCCTGACAATTTAACTCTTATAGTTTTGTGTCTTTTTTGAACTTTTGGTTTTCTAATTTCTTGTTTAATCATTTTTCTTTTACCTTTCTACTTGCTTCTGCGGGCTAATTGCCCTTCACATGTAAATTATTTGGTGAGATGTAAGATGTGAAAAGTTCTTTTCACATTTCACTTCTCATGTTTCACTTATTACTTCTTACCTGCTTTACCTGCTTTACGTCTGATGTATTCGCCTTCATATCTAACACCTTTTCCTTTGTATACTTCAGGTGGACGTTTAGATCTGATAAATGCTGCTACATCACCAACTGTTTGTTTGTTTGAACCTTTTACAGTAATTTTTGTATTAGCTTCTACAGAAATTGTAATACCTGCAGGTGGTTCAACGATTACAGGGTGAGAATAACCTAATGCTAAGTTAAGGTTTTTACCTTCCATGCTTGCACGGTAACCAACACCTTGTATTTCAAGATTTTTAACAAATGCTTCTTTAACACCGTGAATAGCATTTGCAACAAGTGTTCTTGACAAACCGTACAAAGCATCAGCTTCTCTTGAATCTACAACTTTTGTCAAAACAACTTGATTATCTTGAACTTTTACTTCGATTTCAGGACGAACTTCAACAACTTCTTCACCCTGTGGGCCTTTAGCTGTAACTGTATGTCCTTCAATTTTAACTTCCACACCTTGTGGAATATCTATCGGTTTTTTACCAATTCTTGACATTTTTCTTTTCTCCTTTTGGTATATTGTGTACAATTTATCGGATTTTTCTACCAATTATATCCGAAAGTCTTTGATTATTGGCAACTCAAAACTTTTCATTACACTACATAAATTTTTTAAATTTATTTCGTTCCATAAAGTTTTTCGTTGGGACGTGCTGGGTTCGCTTTGTTGTTGCTCGCCTGTTTCCTGCTATAAGTTTCCTTACTCTGTAACAGCTCGCCTAAGCTCACACGGCGCACTTGCCAAAATCCGCTAATAAACGTAGCAAAGAACTTCGCCGCCTAAGTTTTCTTTACGAGCTTTTCTGTCTGTTAAAAGACCTTTGCTTGTTGAAACAACAGCTATACCCATTCCGCCTAATACTTTAGGAAGGTTTTTAGCTTTGCTGTAGCTTCTCAAACCAGGTTTAGAAACTCTTTCAAGCTTTGTGATGATTGGTTTATTTTGAACATCATATTTCAATGTAATAACCAAAACTTTGAATTTACCTTCATCTTTTACTTCATAATCAGTGATATAACCTTCTTCTTTCAAAAGTTTTGCTAATTGAACTTTCAATTTAGAAGATGGCATTTCAACTGTAGCGTGAGAAACTTGATTTGCGTTTCTGATTCTTGTTAGCATATCTGCTATAGGATCTGTCATTGACATAATTTTTCCTCCGGACTTACCCCACAGTTACAGGGCAGTATCCTTAACTTTAACTATTACACCGCTTACTGAATTAATTTTGCTTCAATATAGAAACGTATTTCAGCAGTCCGGAACTGTATGATTAATATATATTAAAAATTATTCTTATGCAAGCTTTTAAATTAGAAAAGATTTTTTTGTTAAAATATGTTTACATTAGAAAAAATTTAAGCAATTTTTAATATTCACTGTCTTTATAAAATCGTGTGAAGTGTAGAAAGGATAAATTATGATTTCAAAAACATGTATGAACCCAAGTTTTGCAGGAAAATATCAGCTTAATGCAAACCAAGAAATGAAAGATCAAGAAACTTGCCTAAAAAGAGACGCATTAATGGGTTTTTGGTCTACAAAAGCTAAAGATGGTGAAAAAATTGCTCAACAAATGAAAGATTTTTATACAGGCGATTACGAAAAAGACAAAGGTGCAAAATTGGATATAGTTCTTGAAATTCCGGATGATCAAGACGCTGATTTTGAAAAAAGTATGCAAGCTGTCGGACAAAATTTTTCTAAAATGGCATAATTAAATAAATTCATAACAAAAGACCTCTTTGTAAGAGGTCTTTTGTTATTTATTTGTAATGTGAGCAAAACAAAGTGTAACCGCAATAATAAATTAAACACATTAAAGATGGGCACGCATCCGCTTTGCCCATCCTACGAAACTCAAGCGATGAAAAATAGCGTGTAGTGTGGGCAAAACGAAGTGTGCCCACAAATATATAACAAATATAAAAAAGATGGGCACGCTTTCGCTTTGCCCATCCTACGGAACTGTAACTATATATTAAGAAATGTAAAACAAGTTTATAAATTCCAAAAATGCAGTCATAATGCCTATTTGATATGATATGATATTAACCTTTATTAGCAATAATTCTTCATGGAAATTTTTTATTAATGTATAGGGGATAAAGAACATGGTAATTGATAATTTGCCATGGAAAAGGAGAATTTAATATGGGATTTGAAAAATTGGCTTACAGCCTCGGTAAATCCGGGCTAAAGTTTGCTACGAAATCACTTGGGAAAAAGGGAAACGCAGTAATTATTCAAGGTAAAAACGGGAAACAAATAATTAAATTATTTGATAAATCCGGAGAAAAACTTGTCAAAACAAAAGTTTCATTTTCAGATAAAAGTACTTATTTGTATGAACACACAAGCCGTAAAAATCCTGTCCGCACAATAATAGATTCCAACGGCAATAAAGAAAGGTGTATATTAGGCAGAAGTACAGAAGAAGGCTCAAGTATGAATTCATGGTTTTTGTCTCCGAATAAATATTCAGATGCGCTGTTTAGACACTTTGATGTTTTGTATAGGAACCCTAAATTAGTTGGAGGTGTTTTGTTGGGGGGAATCGGAGCTTGTTCAGGTATGATAGCCCTTATGGCAGATCATGATTTTAATAATGGAAAATGTACTAAAGCAATTCTAAAGGCGTTTAGTAGTAGCGAAAACTCCGAAGCACATGAAAACTCACCAAAAACTGAAAATGAAAATAAAGCAGAAAGTGAAAATGATACAGGAGGTAACAAGAAAGCCGAAGAAGAAAAGAAAACTGAAACCGATAAAAAAGTCGAGTCAAATAATAAAGCTGAAGATGAAAATAAAACCGAAGCCGATAAAAAAATTGAGTCAAATAATATAGCTGAAGATAAAAATAAAACCGAAAATGAAAAAGAACCGGAAAGTAATAAAAAACCAAAAATCGATAAGAAAACTGAGGTAAAAAATAAAGAAAAAGAAAGCGAATTTGAGGTAAAAAAGGCTGTATGGGGCGATACGTATTGGGGTTATGCAAAAAAAGAATTAATAGAAGAACATCAGGGTGAAAACGGGTATAGACCAACAAACAAAGCTATAGTTGAAAGGATGAATAAAATAATGAAACGCAATGGAGTCCGGTTCGCTGATGATATGATTCATACTGATCCTATCTTAAAAGTCGGTGATAATGTAAAATTATTAAAAACTGCATAACAAATATTAGCTTATGTAAAGCCAGACACCATTTTTGTCAGGCTAAAACTCAACCTATGTATCTCAACCCACATCAGTCTTGTTAAATCAGCAAAAACGGGATTATTACTCACTTTCATTTCACAATTACATTTTAACAATTGATACTAAAAAAGCTCCCATTTGGGAGCTTTAATATTTAGTTGTGTCGACTCAACTTGTTATATAAAATTTTTCCTGATATATCTTACCAGCTAGCTTTGGTAACACCAGGCAACAAGCCTTCATGAGCCATTTTTCTTAAACAAATTCTGCAAAGACCGAAATCTCTGTGGTAGCCGTGAGGTCTGCCGCAAATAGAGCATCTGTTATGAAGTCTAACTGCCGGATATTTTCCTGCTGCTACAAGAGCTTCTCTTTTTAGTTCTTTGTTTATCATCGCTTTCTTAGCCATGAATTTCTCCTTTTATGTTTTGTATTATTTTTGTTTTACTTGTCAGATTTTTAATCCGACCTACTTTTTTATTTGAACCTTACTCAAATCCGCTGTCTTGGATTTGCTCCTGCTCGGAAAGTTTCACTTTTTCAACTTCGTTGATTTCGTTCAATTTCCTCGCTATCCGGATTGCGCTCCGCTTTATCCGTACGTAAATCCGCTATTTATTCATTCCTTTGAAAGGCATACCTAACAATTTCAACAATTCTCTTGCTTCATCGTCAGTTTCAGCAGTTGTGATAACAGATACGTTCATACCTTTTACCAAATCAACTTCTTCATATGTAATTTCAGGGAACAATGCTTGTTCTTTCAAACCTAATGTATAGTTTCCACGACCGTCAAAACTCTTTGGTGAAATACCTCTGAAGTCACGAATTCTTGGAAGAACTACACAAATAAGTTTTTGCAAGAAGTCATACATTCTTTCGCCACGCAATGTAACCATTGCACCAACCGGCATACCTTCTCTCAATTTGTAAGATGCGATTGATTTTTTTGCCTTAGTTACAACGCATTTTTGACCTGCGATTTTTGTTAATTGACCTTCGATTACTTCAGCAATCTTTGAGTTGTGAGAAGCCTCACCAACACCCATGTTCAAAACTATTTTATGTAATTTTGGAACTTGATTGATATTTTTGTAACCAAATTTTTCTTTCAATGCAGGAATAATTTCTTCCTGATATCTTGTTTTTAAGCTTTTAGTTTTTGTTGCCATTTTTCAATTTCCTTAATTCTGCGATGCTAGAATTATAATTTAGCATCTAACTGTTCACCACATTTTTTACAAACACGAACTTTTTTGCCGTCAACGACTGCGTGTTTGATCCTTGTCGGTTTTTCGCATGCAGGGCAAATAACCATAACGTTTGAAGCGTCTACAGGAGCTTCAACCTTGATTAAACCGCCTTGAATGCCGGCCATTGGTTGAGGTTTTTGAGCTTTAGTAACCATGTTCAAACCTTCAACTAAGACAGTACCATCAGCTGTATTAATTTTTTTGATGTTACCATCTTTGCCTTTATCCTTACCAGCAATAATCATTACTCTGTCTGAGTTTTTGATATGCAAGCTTTTCTTTTTGTCTGCCATTTTACTTTTCTCCATTTTTTATACGGAACCGATAAACTTTATCGGGCGTACTTTGTATTGTTAATTTACTGGATCCTTTCGCCTTTTCAGGCTCAGGATTATCTATTTCTAAATTTTACCTTTGGCAAAATAAAGAACTAGATAACTTCCGGAGCAAGAGATATAATCTTCATATATCCTTTGTCACGAAGTTCACGAGCAACCGGTCCGAAAACACGAGTTCCACGTGGGTTGCCATCTTTGTTGATAATTACTGCTGCGTTTTCATCAAATCTGATAACAGATCCGTCTGCACGTTTGATATCAGCTTTTGTTCTTACTACAACAGCTCTTACAACTTCAGATTTTTTTACAGGCATATTCGGGTTAGCATCTTTTACTGCTGCAACGATTTCATCGCCTACTGCCGCAAATTTTTTATTTGAGCTACCCATAACACGGATACATAATAATTCTTTTGCACCTGTGTTATCTGCTACTTCTAATCTAGTTTCTTGTTGTATCATTGTTCTGTTCCTTTATTTTTTACTTGACAGCGCATTGATTTAACAATGTTGTCTGATTTTCGACCTTGACTGAAACTTCGTTTCAGAGGTCCCGAAACAAGTTCGGGACACGTTTCTACTAAATTCGCCTTCGGCTCATTAAGTATTAACGTGCTTTTTCAACTACTTCAGCTAATGTCCAACGTTTGCCGCCAGAAATAGGTCTTGATTCAACGATTCTTACTGTATCGCCTTCGTTACAAACATTTTGTTCATCATGTGCTTTGTAATTCTTATTAGATTCCATAATCTTTTTGTATTTTGGATGTGGTTCATAACTTGCAACTTTTACTACAATTGTTTTGTCCATTTTGTTGCTTACTACTACACCTTGTTTTTCTTTCTTAGGCATTTTCTTTACCTTTCTCTGTTATTATTGTTTTAGCTTGAGCGATGAGTCTTTTTGTTTTAGAAATCAACGCAGTGTTTTCTAATTTGTGAGTTGAAAGTTGTAATTTATAGTTAAATAAATCTTTCTTCCAATCTACAATCGCACTTTGTAACTCATCAACTGTTTTTTCGCGCATTTCTTCTAATTTCATTTTATTTTCCTTTATTTTGAAGCTTCAGCTTCCAATTTTGCTTTTTCTACGATTTTTACCTTAATAGGCAATTTTTGAGCAGCTAATTCCAATGCGTGAACTGCAACACTTCTGTCGAAATAGTCAAGTTCAAATAGAATTCTGTTTGGTTTAACTACTGCTACCCAATATTCCAAATTACCTTTTCCTGAACCCATACGAGTTTCAGCCGGTTTTGCTGTAATTGGTTTATCAGGGAATATTTTAATCCAAACGTTACCGCCACGTTTGATTTCACGAGTCATTGCACGACGTGCAGCCTCGATTTGTCTGCTGGTAATCCAGCCGGGTTCAACAGCTTGAAGTGCATATCCGCCAAATTCTAATTTTGTTCCTCTGGTTTCAGTACCTTTCATTCTGCCTTTCATCATTTTGCGGTATTTAGTTTTTTTAGGCTGTAACATTTTATTTTACTCCAATTTACTTATTTCTCACTTATTCAGCTGATTCAGAAGATACTCTGCGACGAGGACGTCTTCCTGTTTTTTCAGCACCTTCTTTTCCGCTTTTTGCTTTGATGTTTTGGTCTGCTTTTTCACCCGGCATCAAGTTGCCTTTGAAAATCCAAACTTTAACACCAATTTTACCCATAATAGTATCAGCTTCAGTAAAACCGTAGTCTACATCTGCACGAAGTGTTTGAAGAGGAATTCTTCCTTCTTTTGCCCATTCAGAACGAGCAATTTCTGCACCGCCTAAACGACCTGATACCATAACTTTAATACCTTGAGCGCCTGCTCTCATTGTACGTTGCATTGCTTGTTTCATTGCACGTCTGAAAGCAACACGTTTTTCAAGTTGTTGGGCAATTGCTTCTGCAACAAGTTGAGCATCAGCATCAATTCTTGCCACTTCAACTACATTAATTATAATAGGTTTACCGATATAATTTGAAACTTCTTTTTTCAAATCTTCGATACCTTGTCCGCCACGGCCAACAACGATACCCGGTTTTGCTGTTACAACAGTTACTGTTGTATTTTGAGCTTTTCTGGCAATTAATATTTTTGAAATGCCTGCGGTATAAAGTTTTTTCTTAATAAATTTTCTGATTTTTGCATCTTCTGCAACGAATTGGCCATAATCTTTAACCTTAGCAAACCATGTGCTTACCCAAGGTTGTATGATACCGATTCTAAATCCTTTTGGATGTGTTTTTTGTCCCATTTTATTTACCTTTTATTATTACTACTACTTTTTAACTTCATCGCTTACTTTCAATGTAAGATGAGAGGTGCGTTTTAGTCTTGAATACATACGACCTTGCGCTCTTGTTCTTGCTCTTTTGTATGTAACGCTTTCATCAGCGAAGATTTCAGAAACTTTTAAGCTTTCTGCATCTACACCATATTGTTCTTTTGCATTTGCTACTGCAGCCTTCAAGTTCTTTTCAACTACTCTTGCTGCAAAATAAGGCATAAAACGTAACATATCTTGAGCTGCAATGACAGATTTTCCTCTTACTTCATTGATTACTCTGCGAAGTTTACGAGCTGTCATTTTGATATCTGTTTGTCTTGATTTAGCTTCCATTGTTTTTTTCCTTATATTACTTTCTTTAATAGATCCTTTCGGGCTAAAGCACTCAGGACTGGATCCCTTCGCTTACGCTCAGGATGACACATCCGTTTGGCTCACTTTCGTTCGCCTACGGCTGATGTCACTTTCTTTTTGCAGTCTTATCAGAACCTGCGTGACCTTTGAATAGTCTTGTCGGTGCGAATTCACCGAGTTTGTGTCCAATCATTTGTTCTGTTACATATACGGGAACGTGAGTTTTTCCGTTATGAACAGCGATTGTGTGACCTAACATATCAGGTACAATCATAGATGCTCTTGACCAAGTTTTTATTACTTTCTTTTCTGAATTTGCATTCATTTTTTCAATTTTTGCTTGTAGAGCTTCTTCTACGTATGGACCTTTTTTTAATGAACGTGCCATTTGATTACCTTTCTTATTATATTAGTTTAAAGGTTGAATGGTTGAAAAGCTGAATGGCTTATCAACCATTTAACTGCTATTTCTTTCTTCTTCTAACTATTAATTTGTCAGAATATTTTCCGAGCTTTCTTGTCTTATAGCCAAGAGCTGGTTTGCCCCATGGAGTTTTCGGATGTCCGCCTGGACCAGTTTTACCTTCACCACCACCGTGAGGGTGATCGCAAGGGTTCATTGTAACACCACGAACTGTTGGTCTGATACCCATATAACGTTTTCTGCCGGCTTTACCGATTTTTAGGTTTTTGAATTCTGAGTTACCTAAAGTACCGATTGTTGCCATGCATTCTTTTCTTACCATTCTCATTTCGCCTGATGGTAATTTAATAGTTACATAGTTACCTTCTTTAGCCATAACTTGTGCTGCGTTACCAGCTGATCTAACCATTACGCCGCCACGACCGGGTGTCAATTCAATATTATGAACAATTGAACCTAACGGAATTAATTCCAAAGGTAAAGCGTTACCGGTTTGAACAGGAGCTTCCGGTCCTGATACAATTGTATCGCCTACGTTTAAGCCTTCAGGTGTCAAAATGTATCTTTTTTCACCGTCTGCATAATATACTAAAGAAATTCTAACATTTCTGTTTGGATCATATTCGATAGTTTTTACTGTTGCTGGTACGCCAAACTTTTCACGTTTAAAATCAATTACACGATAAGTTCTTTTTACACCGCCGCCTTTGTGACGACATGTAATTCTACCTGTGTTGTTTCTTCCGGCTGTTTTCTTTAATGATTTCAATAAAGATTTTTCAGGAGTAGAAGTAGTGACTTCTTGATAATCACTCTTTGTCATTCCTCTTTGACCGGGAGATGTTGGGTTTATTTTTCTGATTGCCATTTTTATTTTCTCCTTTGGCTTTGTACTACTTTTGGGACTTGTGCCATACGCCCCGTTTTGGTTGATTAGAGTCTTGGATTATTGTCAACTAAATTGGCAAAATCCGCTGTCTTGCTCACTCACTTTTAACGGGTCTTCGGTTGCTTGCTTCATAATTTTCAATTATTTCGCAATCAAACCTTCGCCCTCAGCTCGTTCGCGCTATGCTCCAATTAGTTCTTCAATCGGATCGCCTTCGATTGTTACGATGGCTTTTTTAGAAGAATCTGTTCTTCCGAATTTATATCCCATTCTCTTTTGATGAGATGGCATATAAACTGTTCTTACCGCTTTTACCTTTCTTCCGGGAAAAGCTAATTCAACAGCTTGAGCAATTTCAATTTTAGTTGCATCTTTAACAACTTCAAAAGTATATTGTCCAAGAGTTGTTGCACCTACTGATTTTTCAGTAATGATAGGTTTTTTAATTACATCATATAATTTTTCTGTATTAGTTCTTGCTTTACTCATTATTGTAGCCTTTCTGTTATATCATTTACAGCAGATTCTGTAATTACAACAAAATCAGCTTCAAGTAAGTCTTTTACATTAAGGTTTGAAGGTAAAATCAATTTTACACTTGGAATATTTCTTGCTGAAAGTTCTAAATTTTTGTTTTCATCAGCTTTGAAATCAGCGATAATTAAAGTTTTACCTGAAACATTCAATGATTTTAATGCACTAACCATTAATTTTGTTTTTGGTTCAGAGATTGTTGAGAAATCTTTTACAACAACCATTTGTTCACATTTAGCAGACAAAGCTGATTTGATAGCTAATTGTCTTGCTTTTTGCGGCATATTGAAAGCATAACTTCTTGGTTTTGGTCCAAAGATTACGCCGCCGCCTGCAAACAATGGAGAACGTAAAGAACCTGCTCTTGCTCTGCCTGTACCTTTTTGTTTCCAAGGTTTTTTGCCGCCGCCTGATACTTCAGCTCTCGTTTTGGCACAAGCTGAACCTTGACGAGCATTGTTCAATTGTCTTCTTAATGCTAAATGCATTACATGAATATTAGGTTCTACTCCAAATACATTTTCGTTTAATGTAATTTCGCCTAATTTTTCACCTTTTGTATTTAAAATTTCTTTTGACATTTTCTTTTTCCTTTATCTTTGTATACTGCCTGTTACCCCTTTCTCAAAACTGAGTTTTATATGGCAACTCGGGATTTTTATAACTTATCTGTTATTTGTTCCAAGAAGTCCTTGTAGGAACGATTGTAACCAATCTTCCTTCACATCCCGGAACTGAGCCTTTTACCAATACTAAACTGTTTTCAGCATCAACTTTAACTAATTTTAATTTAGTAATAGTAACTCTTTCGTTACCCATGTTACCGGCCATTCTCTTACCTTTGATAACACGGCTTGGAGTTGTACCTGCACCGATAGAACCAGGTTCTCTGTGGTTTTTAGAGCCGTGTCCCATAGGTCCTCTTGAGAAATTCCATCTTTTTACGGTACCTTGAAAACCTTTACCGATTGATTTACCTGTAACATCAACTTTTTCTACGTTGTCTAACACAGATAAAGCAATTTCGTCACCAACTTTGTAATCCTGAGGATTATCTACTCTGAATTCTTGAAGGTGTCTAAAGTTTTCCAAATTGTTTTTCTTAAAGTGGCCGATTTCAGCTTTGGTTAAATGTTTTTCTTTTGCTGCAATTGTACCAACTTGTATTGCGTTGTAACCGTCAGTTTCAACAGTTTTAACCTGAGTAACAACTGTTTTGTCAACTTTAATTACAGTAACAGGGATTGCCAAACCTTGTTCATCAAAGATTTGAGTCATTCCTAATTTCTTTCCTATTACACCTAGTGTCATATTCTTACCTTTCTAGCTCATTGTACTTGTTGCGAAAATTTCCGCCTCTTGAATTTTACTTATATTAACCGATTACTGCTTTGTACTTTATACTATAGCCCTTTCGATTTACTATCCGAACTAACTTTGTTATGTCCGTTGTAAAATTCATTTTCCAACTTGCATTTTCTCTTGCGAGCGCTACTATAGCTCTTTACCTCTCGGGGATTTCACCCGTCTACCCACTTGGGGCAGTTGTAGTTCACATTACATGCATAATGCTTATTTAATTTTCAAAGTTTTCATTTTCCGCCTGTCAAATCAAAGATTTGTTCGCTCATTTCACTATCGTTACATTCGCAACGGCGGTTTCGTTGTGTTCACCTGCTTATCTTGCTCTCGCAAGCCAACACCGTGAACACCGGCTACGCTATAATTTTACTTCGATATCTACACCTGCTGGTAGGTCTAATCTTCCCAACTCTTCAACAGTTTGTTGAGTCGGTTCGTATATATCAATAATACGTTTGTGAGTTCTCATTTCGAAATGTTCACGAGATTTTTTATCTACGTGAGGTGATCTCAAAACGCAATATATACGTCTTTTTGTAGGTAAAGGAATAGGGCCTGCTACTTTTGCATCTGTTCTTTTTGCTGTTTCGACGATTTTGTCTGAAGATACGTCAATTAATTTGTGATCGTATGCTTTTAAACAAACGCGAATTCTTTGTCTTTGTGTAGTTGCCATTGTGCAATTCCTTTTTCTTTTTTATGTATTACTATGCTCGGATATCGACTAATGTTTAGGGTATAATTCCAAGCATATCAATCCTAGAACAAACAAAATTCACTGTCAACATGGGTTATTTAAAAATATTTAGAATTGTAAATTATTTATTTTTTGCACAAAAATTGGTATTTGGATAAAAATATATTATATTGTCTGAATAGTACTGCCTAACTACTGCCTGCCTAGTGCCCTAGTGACTTAATATCCTGCTTACACATCCGGCAAATCACCTTTTACTTCGGCAACTTCATCAGATTCAAGTTCAAATACTTTGTGTAATGCTTGAACTGCTCTTTTTGCATTCTCTTTATCAACAAGACAACTAATCTTAATTTCACTTGTAGAGATCATTCTGATATTTATACCTTGTTGAGCAAGAGTTTCAAACATCGTGGATGCAACACCGGGACGATCAATCATACCGGCACCTACAATTGAAACTTTTGCAATATTTTCATCAACCTGTATATCGCCTTCAGTACCTAATTCAGATTTTAGATTTTCCAATGCGGCTACAGTTTTTGATAAATCTGCTGTATCTACCGTAAATGCAATGTCATTTGTATTTGAAATTTTTCTTGCATAAGATTGGATAATCATATCAACAGAGATGTTATCTTTTGCCAGCGTTGTGAATAGTTTGGCCGCAACACCGGGTTTGTCCGGGACATCACAAACTACTATTCTTGCTTGAGATAAATCTGCAGCAACACCTGCAACAGGCTTATATATTTCCATTTTTTCCACTCCTAATATTAAAGTACCCATATTATCAAGCTTAAAACTGCTTCGAACACGCATCGGAACATTAAATTGTTTTGCAGTTTCAACACTTCTCGGATGAAGAACATTTGCACCTGCATGTGCAAGTTCAAGCATTTCTTCATAAGAAATTTCGTTTAATCTTGATGCATTTGGAACAACTCTCGGGTCTGTAGTGTAAACACCTTCCACATCAGTATAAATGTCGCATCTTTCGGCATTCAAAGCTGCGGCTAAAGCAACTGCGGATGTATCAGAACCGCCGCGACCGAGTGTTGTAATTTCGCCGTCTTCTGTCACTCCCTGAAAACCTGCAACGACAATAATTTTGCCTTCATTCAGATTTTTGCGGAGTTTATCGGTTTTTATATCAACAATTCTTGCTTTTGAATGAACATTTTCTGTCATTATGCCTATTTGCATTGCGTTAAAACTGACTGCATCAAACCCCATTGCTTGGATTGCCATTGCAAGCAGCGCAATCGACACCCCTTCTCCTGTTGATAAAAGCATATCCATTTCTCTGCTTGAAGGGTTCGGACTTAATTCTTTTGCCATTTTGACAAGATAATCCGTTGTGTGTCCCATTGCCGAAACAACCACTACAACGTCGTTACCGTTTTCTTTCTCTCTGATAACCGTCTTTGCGACATTTTTAATTTTTTCTGTATCAGCGACCGATGTTCCGCCGAATTTTTGTACTATTATCTTTCTCAATTTTTATCTCTTTTCTGCAAAAGATTTATTAATTCCTGTTTTTGCTCGGGGTATTTAAATAAATCCTCACCCATATTTTCTATTTGTTCAGCCATAGAAATTGTTTCTTTTAAATTATATTCATAAATATTATCTTTGACAAGTATGTAACTAACATAAAACATTAAATTTAACAAATCGGCATTTTTAGGTTCAAATTTTAAAGCTTTGCGCAATTTTCTTTGTGCATCTGCGTAATCTTCTTTTGACATTAAATAGTCAATATAATTCACATATGCAGTAATATATTTATTATTATGCAAAAGGGCTGCCTCATAATAATCTCTTGTTTTCGTATCATTACCTTGTCTTTGATAGCATTTTGCCAGATAAAAACAATTTATAGCATCTTCATCGTCCGCTCTGAATATTTGAATTGCTTTATCTGTTTCTTGATGTTCATATGCAATTATTCCCAATGCCTGTTTTACAACTTTATTTTCCGGATCTTTTTCTAAAACTTTTTGCAGAATCGGTTCGGCTTCTTCAAACTCTTTTCTTGAAACGCAGCATAGTCCCAAGTGTGAATTGGCTTCCATGTTGTTTGGTTCTAATTCACACGCTTTCAATAATTTTATTTTTGCATCATCATACATTTCAAATTTTTCAAGAGATTTTCCCCATTCAATAAACAAATTTGCAGATTCGAGATTTTGTTTTTCCGCTTTTTCAAAATATTTTAGGGCATTTTCTTTGTCAAGTATATTTGTATATAGCTGGCCTAATAAAATATAAGCCGGCAGCATTCTTGGATTATATTCAAGAGATTTTTTTGCATAATGAATAGCATCATCAGTGTTATTTTTCAGAGCTTTCAATCTTGCATATTCGAAAGTATTACTCTCATTCGGACAAACATTAGCTAAAAATGACAATCTGTTTTCTGCTTTATCATACATTTCAAGTTTTATTTCCATAATTGAACATAAAAACATAGCAGAAAAATTATACTTATTTATTTTTATTGCCTGAATAAATTTTTCTCTTGCTTCAGAATAGTCCTTTAGCTTCATCAATGCCATACCCCAGCCTGTAAAAGTATCAGTATTACCTGCCTGAATTCTGTTGGCATTTTCAAACGCTTTCACAGCTTTTTCATATTTTTTCAAAGAAAGAAGTGTAAAACCGAGCCTTTGCCATATATTTTTGTCATGTGGATTCAAATCTGCGGCAATTTGATAGTTATCTGCTGCCAAATTATACTTGCCTGTTCTTTCATACACCAAACCAAGATATTTGTGCACAAGCGCATCTTTTTGAGGAAGTGATAAAGCTTCCAGCAATATGTTTTCTGCTTGCAGATAATCACCTTGCTCAATGTACTTTTTTGATCTGTTAACATAAGTCAATGAGGGCAAGGATTGAATAATTGTATCTTTTTTGTATGTGTCAATTGATTTGCTTATATTTTTAATCTGTTCAATTATGTGTTTTAATCCGCCAAACAAACAACTACCTCAATATCAAAATTTTAACGTATACAAAATATCCCTTATCTGTTATAATTCTATCATAAAGAGAGGTAAATTTACAAATGCTCTGGTACTTAATAAATTTTGGTATATTGCTTGTTTTTATAATACTGTTTTTGATTACGAGACAAACAAATAAACGCTGGTCAAAGATTAATGACTATTTGGGCATGGTTACAAATACAGTAAATTCCGTAAGATACGGAAACCTTTCTACAAAAATTGACGAATTACATCATCCGACCTACCAAAATGTTACGGACAGTATTAACAGAATGGTAGAGACTCTAAACGACAGAGAAAAAATGATTGTCGAGTACCAAAATGAGCTAATGCGTCAGAACAAACTTTTGGAATCCGTAATTAATTCCCTTTCTGACGGCATTTTGATTATTAATGATAAATATAATATCTTGCGTGCTACTCCTCAGGTTGTTGAATGGTTTGGACAAAAAGGACAAAATATTATAGGTAAAAATATATTTGACTTTATACAAATCAGTGATGATACACCAATAGAAAAAGTTAAAAACGTCGATGTCTTCATAAAACATACTCCTACAAATAATTTTGTTATGAATACAATAAAACTTTCTCTTGATGATGATAAAAAACGCTATGTTATTTTAATAAAGGATGTAACAAACGAAAAAGAAATTGAAACATTAAAAGAGGATTTTGTTGCAACCCTAACTCATGATTTGAAAGTTCCGATAGTAGCAGAATCAAACATAATAAATTTTCTTCTTGACGGAAAATTTGGTGAAATTACTGATAAACAGCAAGTTGCACTACTTAATATGAAAACTTCAAATAAAGAACTCGTAGAGCTTGTTCAAATTATTCTGGAAACATATAAAATTAAAGAAACAGGCATAAATCTTTTTAAAGAAAACATAATGCTGAACAAATTTTTGACAGATATTATAAACGAAACACAACCAATCGCAAAAAATTCCGGAATTACTATATATTTTAATTCTGAAAGAGATATAAAAATCTACGCAGATCCGATACAATTGGAAAGAGTTGTAAAAAACCTCATAATAAACGCAATATCTCACAGTAATACAAAAGACAGAATAGATATAAAAGTAGGTGAAATACCTAATTATGTAACGATTTCTGTAATTGATTACGGGCAAGGAATTCCTCAAAAAGAAATAAAATTGATATTTAATAAGTATTACTCAGCCGCAAAAAAATTCCGTAAAATAGGAACAGGATTGGGACTTTACCTTTCTCAACAAATTGCAAAATCACATGGAGGAGAAATTACTGTCGAGAGTGAAGAAAATGTAAAAACAGAATTTTGTGTTAAGTTACCTGTATAGCACTACAAAAGGTTAGCTTGACAATTAGTTATGTCTTTTTTATCATAAAAGAACGTTAAGGCGACATGGCCAAGTGGTAAGGCAGGAGCCTGCAAAGCTCTTATCCCCCAGTTCGAATCTGGGTGTCGCCTTTTTATTTTTAAGGAGTTTAGGTAATTGGAAAACTTTTTGGCAGGTACGAATTTGGGAAATTAATGAAACATTTCAGCAAATCGAACAATAAATTGACTTGATTAAATATAAATGATATAATTCGGATATGCTAAAAAAGGTATGGTTATTAATAGTTGGTCTTGTATTTTTGCTAAACTTGCAATGTTTTGCTGTAGAAGATTTGCATTTCAAAGGTTTTATTGCAGATGAGGCAAAAGTTTTGTCTGAAGATGTTATACAAGATTTGAATATGACTCTTTGGGATTTGCAAAAAAAATCAGGTGCCGATATTGCTGTCGTCACTTTGCCTTCATTAGACGGCAGAAGTGTTGTTGATGTAGCATTGGATATTGGCAGATCATACAAAATCGGTTCAAAAGAGAAGAATAATGGTGTAGTCTTTTTGACCGCAATAAATGAACGCAAAATGCGTATTGAAATTGGTACCGGTTTGGAAGGCAAAATTAAGGTTACTCAATTAACTGAAATTAGAGATAACGACATTTTACCTTATTATAGACAATCTGATTATGAAAACGGAATTGCAATAGGCACATATAAACTTGCAGATTTGGTTGCAGAGGCTGAAGGTGTAAGTATACAACATCAAGGCACTTGTCCGTCAACAGCTACAAATAGTTCAAAAACATCATCAAGAGAACGTGCTCCTTGGTGGATTTATTTAATTGCGGCTATTATGGCACCATTTTCTGGCAGAAGACGTAGAGGGATGGGTGGTTTTGGCGGTTTTGGCGGTGGCGGCAGCTTTGGAGGCTCCGGCTGCTCCGGAAGCTGGTAAATACTTGTACAGGCAATTAAAAAGAGGATAAAAATATGAAAAATTTAGACAAATTTATTGATGATCTTAGAGATAGTTTAGGTGGAAATTTAAAATCAGTTATTGCATTTGGTTCAATGGCAAATGTTGAAGAACCCAAAAATAATCTGAATCTTATGATTGTAACCAATACTTTATCTGCAGAAGATTTGTATTCAATTTCAAAACCTGTTCAAAAATGGATAAAGGGTAAAAATCCTATACCTGTTATTATGAATATCGATGAATGGTATTCATCTTTTGACGTATATGCCATTGAGTATTCCGATATAAAAAGTAATTATCGAATTTTGTTTGGTGAAGATTTGGCTAAAAATATAGAAATTAACAAATATTATTTACGTTTGCAATGTGAATCCGAATTGAAAAATCTTTTGTTAAAATACAAAAATAATTTTATGCTTAATGTGAAATCTAATAAATATATGAAATTATTGCTTGCTCAAACTATAAAAACAGTGCTGGTTATTTTTAGATCTATTTTGAGATTGTATGATGCTGAAGTTCCATATAGAGCTGTTGACATTATTGAACAGGTTTCTCATTATTTGTCATTTAATAAAATATCTATGGCAAAAGTTGCTAAAGTAAGATATGAAAACGACGATTATACAAAGCAAGAATTGTTGTTTATTGAAGCAGAAATGTTAAAAGATATTCAGGCAATATTAAAACAAGTCGATGCTATGAAATTTTAAAAATACGCATTTATATTAAAAAGGAGCAGATTTCTCTGCTCCTTTTTATCTGGACGATACAAGGCATTCTTGGATTTGCTCCACGCTCACAAAGCCTTAACATTTTGACTTCGTCAAAGTCGTTTCGGTTTGTTCGCTATCCGGAAGCACTTCGTTTAATCCGTACGCAAATCCGTTCGAACTTGTTATTGACAACTCTCACCAAATACCCTTAACCATAAAAGAGGATAGATAAATCTATCCTCTTTTATGGTGGACGATACAAGGCTCGAACTTGTGACCCCTTGAATGTCGTTCAAGTGCTCTACCAACTGAGCTAATCGTCCTTGACACACCTATTCTATATAGAATTTACATAGGTGTCAATATCCTCATCGCTATTCATTTCTGTAGCACAGACAAGTATTTTTTTGTTGCTGATTTTTAAACCGCCTATTATACCTTTTTCTTTTAGTTTTGATAAAAATTCGTCAGAATCCGTTACTTCAATAACAAATTCGTTGTAGAAATTATCATTTACAACTCTTATACCTTTTTGTTTTAATTTGTCAGCAAGTTTATGAGCATTTTTAGCAGACAAATATCCTGCCTGACGGAAACCTTTTTCACCCATAACTGTTAAGTATAAGGTTGCGCATAAACCTATTAACGCTTGATTGGAACAAATGTTGCTTGTGGCTTTTTCTCTTTTGATATGTTGTTCTCTTGTTTGAATAGTTAAACAAAATGCCGGATTACCATCTGCATCAACTGTTCTTCCTGCTAATCTTCCCGGAATTTGTCTCATATATTTTTCCTTGCAGGCAATAAATCCTGCATGCGGACCGCCAAAACTCATCGGAATACCAAGCGGTTGAATATCACCAACTACTATATCAGCATCTTTGGGCGGTTTAATGACGGATAAGCTTGATACGTCAACACAAACTACAAACAAACATTCCGGATGTGCGTATTCTTTTATTTCACCGAAGAAATCAGGATTTTGAACCAGTACACATGCAGTATCTTCTGTATTTTTGGGGAAATCTTCAAAAAATTCTAATTCTATATCACTCGCCCAGCAATATGTCTTAATAACATCTATGTACTCCGGATTTAATTTATTGGATACAAGAGCTTTGTTTTTCTTAGAAATTCTCACAGCCATCAAAATACTTTCAGCGCATGCTGTAGCCGCATCATACATAGTTGCATTTGAGATATCCATGCCTGTCAAACGACAAATCATTGTTTGAAATTCATACATTACTTGCAATGTGCCTTGTGAAATTTCAGGTTGATATGGAGTGTAAGCTGTCAAAAATTCAAATCTGTTTGCAACTTGCGATATACAAGCCGGAATAAATTTATTGTATGTTCCGCCGCCTAAAAAAGAAATATAATCAATATTATTTTTCTTTGCAAGCGCCTTCACTCTTTTTTGAACTTCCATTTCGCTAAGGGCATCATCAAGTTTCAGCTCACCCATCCTTGCCTGTTGCGGAATTTGTTTAAACAAATCTTCAATTGAATTGACATTAATGCTTTTAAGCATTTCTTGTTTTACATCTTCTCTGTGTACCAAAAAATTTTTCATTATTATTCCAGTTCTTCTTTATAATCTTCGTATTCTAATAAATCGTTTTGCTCAGAATCATTACCTGTTGCTTTTATTTTTACAAGCCAGCCTTTTTCCCAATTATCTTCGTTCAAAAGTTCAGGAGCATCAACTGCAGGTTCGTTAATTTCAACTACTTTTCCGCTTATTGGCATATAAATTTCAGACGCAGCTTTTACAGATTCAACAGTCGCAAAACTTTCACCTTTTTTAAATTCGGCATCAATTTCCGGCAATTCCAAAAAAACAATATCGCCGAGCTGCTCAACGGCATAATCCGTCAATCCAACGGTATATGTGCCATTTCCGTTGTCCAATAGAAATTCGTGAGATTTTGAACATAAAACTTTTTCCGTAATACTCATTAAATTCTCCTTATACTAACTATTTCTAACTTTATTTCTTTTTTGCACAAACGGTCTTTTTACTACTTGTGCATCATGAAGTTTTTCTCTTATCATAACCTGTACAGTTGCATTTTCGCAAATTTCTTTATTATTTTTTACATATGCAAGAGCAATATTTTCTTTTAATGTAGGTGAAGGTGCTCCGCTTGTTACGGTGCCCACTTTTTCTCCTTTAAAATACACCTCATATTCGTGTCTTGCTATAGATTTATCCAACATTTTTAAACCAATTAGCTTTTTAGAAACTCCGTTTGCTATCTGTTCCATTATTACATCTTTTCCGTTATAATTTGCGGATTTATCTTTTGGAACAGACCAAAACAGTCCCGCCTCAATAGGTGTTGTATTTTCATCCAAGTCGTTACCGTACAAGTGCAATCCTGCCTCAAGCCTCAAAGTATCTCTTGCACCGAGCCCAATAGGTTTTATACCGAATTCTTTGCCGTTTTCTAATATTTTGTCCCATAAAAATTCTGCATATTTATTTTCAAAAAGGATTTCATAACCGTCTTCACCTGTGTAACCGGTACGAGAAGCCAAAAGCTTTATCCCTGCAATTGTAGCAGGTTTTATTGTGAATGAATCCTGTTGTGTTTTTAATCCCAATTTTCTCATTAAAGCATCTGCTTTTGGACCTTGAATTGCCAATAGTGAATAGTTGTGAGATTGGTTGTCTATTTTGACATCATAACCTTTACTGTTAATGCTCATCCAGTTTACGTCTTCGTCAACACGTGATGCGTTGCAAATTACAAGATATTCTAAAATTCCTAATTTATAAATAATTAAATCATCAATCAAACCGCCGTTTTCTTTTGGCAATTGACAATATACAGCCTTTTCATATGGCAGTTTTGAAATATCTTGAGGAACTATTTTATTCAAAAATTCAAGGGAATCTTTTCCGGAAACAAACACTTCTCCCATATGAGAAACATCAAAAAGTCCAACATTTTCTCTAACCGTGTTGTGTTCTTCAATGATTGATGTATATTGGACAGGCATATGCCAACCGGCAAAATCAACCATTTTTGCCCCTAATTTAACGTGTTTGTCATGTAAAAAAGTCTCTTTTGTCATAAAAATACCCCCAACTAAGTGTCGCATGCAATTGGGGATATTGTCAACATAATATTGAGTTTTATAACTCTGCTAATTTTTTATACAATTCAATTTGTTTATCAGAAAGATTTTTTGGAATAACTATTTTTATTTTCGCATTCAAATTTCCAAATCCGCCCTTTTTAGGCAAGCCTAAATTTTTTAACCTCAAAGATTGTCCTGACGAAGTTTTTGGCGGAATTTTAATGCCGATTTTTCCGTGCAACGTTTCTATTTCCTTTTTACAGCCTAAAACAGCTTCCGGCGGAGTAATTTCTACTTCTTTTGTCAAATCATATCCGTCAATTACGTATTCATTATCTTTAAAGTGTATTACAAGGTATAAGTCGCCTTTTCTGCCGTAAGCATCAGTTTGACCCTCACCTCTAATTCTCATTTTTTTACCTTCTGTAATATCAGGTGGAAGTTTTACATTTATCGTTTTTAATTCTGTTTTTATTCCCGTACCACCACAATTTGAACAATATCCGCCGCCATGACATTGAGTGCAGCGTTCCATATTGTTATATGTTACTTTTATCGGTCTTTTATCAAATATATCTTTTGCAGTAATATTCAGTGTTTTTGTGACGTCAAGATCTTCTGTCGGAGGAGTTGAGGATCTTCTTCTGCTTGCTGTTTGCTGTGTAGGGCCACCAAAATCAAATCCGCCAAAATTCATCCCTTGTGAAGTTCTTCCGCCGCCCATCATATCGCCGAACAATGAGCTGAAAAAGTCTGAAAAACCGCCTAAATCCTGACCGTTAAATGTAAATGTCTGTCCACCTGTTCCAAATCCGAAATTTTCAAATCCCGGAGGCGGAGTGTAACTTTGACCACCTTGCCAGTTAGAACCCAAACTATCGTATCTCTGGCGTTTTTGTTTATCGCCCAAAACCTCATAAGCTTCATTTATATCTTTAAATTTGCTTTCTGCTTCTTTTGTTTTGTTAACATCAGGGTGAAATTTACGGGCAAGTTTTCTGTATGCTGATTTGATTTCAGAATCCGTAGCATCACGTTTTACACCCAATATATCATAATAATCTTTGTATTCCATAATAGTATCTCCTACCGTTATAATAACTCATTTTTCTTATAAAATATCAGATGTTAATGTTTTTTTAAGGTTTTTAAGTATAAGTTTTTATAATATTTATTATGTTAATTTGCTAAAATTTCTTGATTGTAATATAATTAACTTACAAGTAGGAGACAGGATATGGAAACGTTATCTAAACAAGAGGGGTTAATTACTAAGATTATAGGACCGGTTTTGGATGTAGAATTTCAAAGCGGTGAACTACCTGAGATTAATACGGCATTACGTATTTATAAGGAAGACGGCTCATATGTAGTGGCGGAAGTTCAGCAAATGTTAGGATCAAACAGAGTCAGAACAGTTGCTATGTCATCCACAGACGGTTTGAGTCGAGGAATGAAAGTTGTTAATACAAATGAACCTATTAAAATCCCTGTAGGTAAAGCAATCTTAGGCAGAATTTTGAACGTAACGGGTGATCCTGTTGATAATATGGGCGATATAGAAACTGATACATATTTGCCTATCCACAGAGAATCTCCAAAACTTGTTGACCAAAATACGAATGTTGAAATCTTGGAAACAGGTATCAAAGCTATTGATTTGTTGCAACCATATCAAAAAGGCGGAAAAATCGGTTTGTTTGGCGGTGCGGGTGTTGGAAAAACCGTATTGATTATGGAATTAATCCACAATATTGCGCAGGAACATTCAGGCGTTTCCGTTTTTGGAGGTGTTGGTGAAAGAACTCGTGAAGGTAATGACCTTTGGAACGAGATGAAAGAATCAGGTGTTATTGATAAAGTTGCTCTTATATACGGACAAATGAATGAACCGCCCGGAGCTCGTATGAGAGTCGGACTTTCTGCGCTTACTGCTGCGGAATACTTTAGAGATTTTTCAAAGCAGGATGTGTTGTTGTTTATTGATAACATATTCAGATTCACTCAGGCAGGTTCGGAAGTGTCTGCACTTTTGGGACGTATGCCTTCAGCGGTTGGTTATCAGCCGACACTTGCAAATGAAATGGGTGAGTTGCAGGAAAGAATTACGTCAACAAAAGACGGTTCAATCACATCAGTTCAGGCTATTTATGTTCCTGCAGATGACTTGACAGACCCTGCACCTGCAACTACATTCTCTCACCTTGATGCATCAACAGTATTGTCAAGAGATATCGCATCATTAGGTATTTATCCTGCTGTTGATCCTTTGGAATCAAGTTCCAGAGCACTCGATCCTAATGTTATCGGGGATGAGCATTATAATGTAACAAGAAAAGTTCTTGAAATATTGCAAAAATACAAAGAATTGCAAGATATTATCGCAATTTTAGGTATGGATGAATTGTCAGAAGAAGATAAAGAAACTGTAAACAGAGCAAGAAAAATCCAAAGATTCTTGTCTCAGCCATTCTTTGTTGCCGAACAATTCTCAGGTATCAAGGGCAAATATGTAAAACTTGAAGATACAATAAGAGGTTTTAAAGAAATTATAGAAGGCAAACATGATGACTTGCCTGAACAGGCATTTTATATGGTGGGCACAATTGAAGATGCAATAGAAAAAGCTAAGACACTATAGTTGTACAGTTGAATGGTTGAAAAGTTGAAAGGCTGTTTATGCATTTGAAAATTATTACACACGAAAAAGTTGTATTTGACCAAGATGTTGACGAAATATATACAAAAACCGTTGACGGTGAGATTGGAATATTAAAAAATCACGTACCTGTTATGTCTGCTCTTGAAATAGGTGTTACGAGAGCGTTGCAAAACGGTGAAACAAAATCGTTTACGACAATGGGCGGTGTAATCCAGTTTAAAGATAACGAAGCACTAATTTTGACTCCCACAGCGGAAAGCGGCAACGAAATAGATGTTGCAAGGGCAAAAGAGGCTTTAAAACGAGCAAAAGCAAGACTTGCAGATTCAAAGGCAAGAATTGATGCAAAACGTGCAGAAGCGGCAATTGCAAGAGCTATGGCAAGACTAAAAGCAACGTTGAACGAATAGCTATGAATAAATCTGTATACCAAATTTTTAAAACATTTTTTAAGGTAGGAACACTTCTGCTTGGTGGCGGATACGTTATATTGCCGCTTTTGCAAGCCGAACTCGTCGACAAATTAAATTGGATTGAAGATGACGAACTGTGCGAATATTATGCATTAGGACAAAGTATTCCGGGAATTATTGCCGCAAATGTTTCTATATTTGTAGGCTACAAACTTAAGGGCATAAAAGGTGCTCTCGCCGCAATTTGTGGAATTACGTTACCCGCATTTGCGGCTATAATTGTTTTAGCAAGAATTATGACTGAAATTATTCATCTGAAATTTGTGCAAAGCATATTTTGGGGAGTCGGAATAGGTGTACTAATTTTGATTTTTCTTGCAGTGAAAGAAATCTGGAAAAAAAGTGTGGTTGATAAATTTTCCTGTTGGATATTTTTTCTTACATTCATACTGTCAACCTGTTTAAAAGTATCTCCTGCAATTTTGATTATTTTGGCTATATTTATAGGCTTATGGCTTGAATTTGCAAATAAAATAGAACATGGAGACAAAACCGAATGATAACTTACTTAAAATTGTTTTTAGAATTTTTTCATATCGGCTTGTTCTCTTTTGGCGGCGGATACGCAACCTTACCGTTTTTATACCATATTGCAGATGTTCAAAAATGGTACACAACAAAACAATTGTCTGATATGATTGCACTTTCATCAATTACACCCGGACCTGTCGGAGTAAATGTTGCTACGTTTGCAGGTTTTAGTGTCGCAGGTGTTGAGGGTGCAGCAATTGCAACAATATCGGTCGTTTTACCCTCGTTTATCATTGTTTTGATTGTTTCAAAAATATTGGATAAATTTAAACAAAACAGATATGTAAAATCCGTTATTTATACATTAAAACCTGCAGGGTGCGGGTTGCTTGCGGCTGTAGGAGTAGATATGTTTGTTAATAATATAAATTTGTTTGGAATGATATTGTTGGCAGGTTTATTTATTGCAAGTCTCATGGAAAAAAGAGATCCGATATTTTATCTCTCAATATCAGCAATAGCTGGACTTTTTGCAGGATATTTTAATTTGACATATTAAACATTCTGTACTGCAAAGCCTGCATAACATGATTTTGACTGATATCTTTTGAATTTTCCAAATCAGCAATTGTTCTTGCTAATTTTAAAATCCTGTCATATCTTCTGCCTGACAATTGATATTTTACGGATGCAATTTTTAGCATTTCAGAACTTTGCTTATCAAGTTGACAGTATTTTTTTAACAATTTAGATGTCAATTCGGAATTTGTCAATATTCCATCATTTTTATATCTTTCTAACTGAATTTTTCTTGCATTAACAACTCTTTTTCGAATATCCGCAGAAGATTCCGCATCTGATTTTGTATTTATCAATTCTTCAGCAGTAAGTCTTGGAACTTCAACCTGCAAATCTATTCTATCCAATAATGGCCCTGAAAGTCTGGATTGATATCTGGATATTTGAAATTCCGAGCAGGTGCATTGTTTTTCTTTATCACCTAAATATCCGCATGGACAAGGGTTCATAGCTCCTAAAAGCATAAATTTAGCGGGATATTTAATAGAATGTTTTGCTCTCGAGATAACTATTTCACCATCTTCAAGAGGTTGTCGCAAAACCTCCAACACATTTCTTGGAAATTCAACCATTTCGTCCAAAAACAGTACGCCTCTGTGGGCAAGTGTAATCTCTCCCGGTTTTGGGTTTGTTCCGCCGCCTATTATTCCGTTGGCAGAAGCTGTGTGATGAACAGCTCTGTAAGGTCTCATTGTCATAAGCGGATTATCAGGTGATAATAAACCGGATATACTGTATATTTTTGTAAGTTCTAACGCCTCTTGTAACTCCAATGGTGGAAGTATTGATGCAAAACATTTTGCCATAAGCGTTTTACCTGAACCGGGAGAGCCGATCATAAGCATATTGTGGCCGCCTGCGGCTGCTATTTCAAGAGCTTTTTTCGCTTTTTGTTGACCTTTTACATCCTTAAAATCATAAATATATTCCTGATTAGAGGTTTCTGCCAGATATTTATTTATATCAATTTCTGTTTTGGCAATTTTTTCATCAGTAAAATGTGCAACAACTTCATTTAATGAATTGGCGCCATATATATTTATTGTACCTGCTAAAGCTGCCTCAAAGGCATTCGCTTTCGGAACAATAACATTTTTAATTCCCAAATCTTTTAAACCTAATATAATCGGCAAAACGCCGGTTACACTTCGTAAAGTGCCGTCAAGCGACAATTCCCCGACAAACGCATAATCTTTTATTAAGTCTTCTGACAAAACTTCTTCTTCAATCAAAAGTCCTATTGCTATCGGTAAATCAAAGTTTGAACCTTCTTTTTTTAAATCAGCAGGTGCGAGATTTATTACAACTTTTTTTGCGGGGAATGTATAACCTGAATTTTTTATAGCCGATCTCACTCTGTCTCTTGCTTCAATGATAGCAGCATCGGGTAATCCGACTATAGAAAAAGAAGGTAAGCCATTCAAAACATCTGTTTCAACAGACACTTTATAAGCATTCAAACCTATAACCGTTGCAGTTGTGACCTTATTAACCATATTTATATTATACAACAAAATTATAATTTTGTTGTATCAAAACTACTTGTAAATTGAATTTACTCATGCAATAATTTTGTTATTGAAAGGCTAGTCATGACAAATACTTTAGCATATTTATTAGACGGAAAAATTTATATTAATCTGACAAACAAATGCACAAACGATTGCATATTTTGCCTGAGAAACGATAAAGATGATGTATACGGTCAGACCTTATGGCTTGATGATGAGAATTCGACAGCGAATGATGTTATTGAGCAATTTGAAAAGATATATCTAAAAAAACCGTCAAAAGAAGTTATTTTCTGCGGTTACGGAGAACCAATGCTGAAGTTTCAAGTATTGAAAGAAGTTGCATCGTACATAAAGAAAAATTACCCCGATATAAAAATTAGAGTAAACACAAACGGCCATGCTAATTTTGTTTATAAAAGAAATATTGTACCTGAATTGAAAGGACTTGTAGATGAGTTTTCAGTAAGCCTTAACGGAGCTACAAAAGAGGAATATGACGAATATTCTCAACCAAAGTTTGAAGAAGCCTACGAAGAAATGAAAAAGTTTATTAAGGCTTGTTCAGACGAAAATATTCCAGTCGTCGCAAGTGTTGTAGAAGGTTACAAAGGCAGACATCTGGATCTTGAAAAATGTGAAAAAATAGCAAATGAACTCGGTGCAAAATTTAGAGTGCGAGAGTGGATACCCGCAGGGTACAGCTAAGCGTCATTGCGAGGAGGGCAAAGCCCGACGAAGCAATCCAGAAGAAAAATTATGACTAAACAAGGCTATGTATACATACTTTTTAATAAAAGAAACGGAACTCTATACACAGGGGTAACTTCCGATTTAATAAAAAGAATTTATGAGCATAAAAATAAGTTTGTAGAAGGATTTACAAAGAAATATTCAGTAGATAAATTAGGTTATTATGAAGTCGCAGACAATATTGAAAGCGCAATAGCCAGAGAAAAACAAATAAAAGCAGGTAAAAGGATAAATAAATTAAAATTAATAGAATCGATAAATCCCAATTGGGAAGATTTGTATTATAATATAACTGGATTGCCACGCTCGAACTAAAGTTCTAGCTCGCAATGACAGAAAGATAAATAAAAAACAAAAGAAAGGATAAAAACATGACAGCAAATTTAGACAAAATCATGAAACCAAAGTCAATTGCGGTTGTCGGTGCTTCTACAAAAGAACACACAATCGGTTCTGACATCATGAAAAGACTTCAAGAGTACAAATTTAACGGAAAAATCTTCCCGATTAACCCAAAAGGCGGTATAATCGAAGGTTTACAAGCATATACTTCCGTTTTGGAAGTTCCTGAAGAAATCGATTTAGCAATTATCGTTGTAAACGCTAAATTCGTTCTTGATACAATTGACCAATGCCACCAAAAAGGTATCAAAGGCCTTTGTATTATCACAGCCGGCTTTAAAGAAACAGGTAAAGAAGGTGCTGAAGCTGAAAAAGCACTTTTGGCTAAAGTTCAAGAATACGGTATGAGATGCGTTGGTCCTAACTGCTTAGGCGTTGTAAACACATTACCTGAAATCTCTATGGACGGATGCTTCGCAGAATCTTTGCCTGAAAGAGGACATATCGGTTTCGTTTCTCAATCAGGCGCTTTAGGCGGCGGTATTTTGAACATATTAAAAGACTTAAATCTTGGTTTTGCACAATTCATTTCAATCGGTAACCAAGCTGACGTTAACGCAGAAACAGCTCTTGAATATTGGGAAAATGAAGATGACGTTGAACAAATTCTTCTTTATATGGAATCAATCCAAAACCCTGCAAACTTCAGAAAATTAGCTTCAAGAATTTCTAAGAAAAAACCTATTTTAGCTCTTAAAGCAGGTCGTTCAGCTGCAGGTGCTTCTGCTGCTTCATCTCACACAGGTTCATTGGCAGGTGCTGATAAAGCCGCTAACGCATTGTTGAATCAATCAGGCGTAATCAGAGAATATTCTTTGAAAAACTTGTTCTCAACAGCAAAAGTTTTTGCTAACTGCCCGATTCCAAAAGGCGACAGAGTTGCAATTATCACAAACTCAGGCGGTCCCGGAATCATGGCTACAGATGCTGTTTGCGAATACGGTATGCAAATGGCAAAAATCTCTGATGAAACAAAAGAAAAATTAAGAAGTTTCTTACCTTCAGCAGCATCTGTTAAAAACCCAATCGATATGATTGCATCAGCTCCTATCGAACACTATAAACAAACATTAGAAACAGTTATCGCTGATGAAAATGTTGATATGATTATTTGTATTTACTTGCCGTTCTTAGGTTTGAAAGACATTGATGTTGCTAAAGCATTGATGGAAATTAAGGCTAAAAATCCTCAAAAACCTGTTATCGGCGTATTTATGACAAAGAGTGAATTCTTCACAGCATTGTCTGATATGGATGTAAACATTCCGTTCTTTATGTACGCAGAAGAAGCCGCAGAAGGTTTACACAGATTAAATCAACAAAGATTGTGGATTGAAAGACCGGAAGGAAAAATCCCTGTTTACGATGTTGACCACAAAAGAGCTGCAGAAATCATTGCTCAATCATTGAAAGAAGGCAGAGAACAATTAACAACTCGTGAATCTATAGATGTATTAGATGCATACGGAATCAGAGTTTGTAAATCAGGCTTTGCAAAATCTGAAAATGAAGCTGTATCAATTGCAGATTCAATCGGATACCCTGTTGTTATGAAAATGACTTCAAAAACAACTTCTCACAAAACAGATGTCGGCGGTGTTAGAGTAAACATCCAATCAGCAGAACAGTTGAGAAGTGAATACCAAGACTTGATTTCTAAATTGGAAGCAAAAGGACTTTTGGACGGTTTGGAAGGCGTAATCATTCAGGAAATGGTAAAAGGCAACAGAGAAATGGTTTGCGGTATCGCAACAGATCCTCAATACGGTCCGATGATGATGTTCGGTTTGGGCGGTGTATTCATTGAAGTTATGAAAGACGTAACTTTCAGAATTGCTCCTTTAACTGACATTGATGCTAAAGAAATGATTAAATCAGTGAAAGCATACAAATTGTTGGAAGGTGCAAGAGGTACAACTCCGGCTCAAATGGATCAAATCGAAGAAACATTGTTGAGATTATCTCAATTAGTTCACGATTTCAGCTTCATCGACGAATTGGATATCAACCCGTTGTTAATCTCTGAAAAAACAGGTGAAGGTATTGCAGTTGACGGACGTATCAAAGTTAGAATGAATGATGCAAAAAAATTCTTCGAATGCACATGTGGTGAAGCTTGTGACTGTGGAGAAATTTGCACTTGCAATCACTAATCATTTAATAAATAAATTAACAAAAACCGGACAGAAATGTTCGGTTTTTGTTGTATTATTGATAATTTTGAAATTTAATGTTTTAATTATAATATGAATTACATTTTTTATGCATTAATAGTTATTTCCATTATAGCGGGAGCAATAAACGGCAAATTACCGGATGTTGTAAATGCAATTCTTTCAGGTGCTGAGCTATCTGTTAAAGTTGCATTTTCGCTTATCGGTATAATGGCATTTTGGCTTGGAATGATGAAAATTGCAGAAAAATGCGGTTTGATTTCGCTTATTGCAAAGATTATAAAACCGATTACAAAACGAATTTTCAACGAAATTCCTGAAGATTCGCCTGCCATAGGTGATATTGCAATGAATTTTTCGGCGAATGCCTTTGGGCTTTCTAATGCAGCAACCCCAATGGGTTTGAAAGCTATGGAAGAATTACAAAAGCATAATAAAGACAAATCTTCCGCATCTAATGCAATGTGTATGCTGCTTGCTATGAATACAGCCGGATTTCAACTTATTCCGGCAACAGTAATTGCTGTTTTAATCGGAATAGGATATAAAAATCCGACAGAAATAATTGCACCTACACTTTTAGTTACAACAATTGCATTTGTTAGTGCAATAATTTTAGCAAAAGCTTTTGAAAAATTCTGGAAACCACAAAATGACAAGTCCCCTCGCACCATTGGGGAGAGGGTTAGGGAGAGGGGTTAACCATGTTTCATAAAATTATGCAAATTATCTCCCTATGGGCACTTCCTGCAATACTTTTATTAATTCTTACAATGGGATTAATAAAAAAAATTCCTCTGTATGAAACTTTTACTGATGGAGCAAAAGACGGTTTTAAAGTTGCAATAAATATTATTCCGTATTTGGTTGCAATAATAGTTGCAATTTCAATGTTCAGAGCATCAGGAATAATTGATATAATAGAACAGGTATGCGCACCTGTTTTATCAAAATTCAATGTTCCGGCAGATACAATTCCAATTATGATAGTTCGTTCACTATCTGGATCTGCGGCACTCGGTGTGTTTTCTGATATTGCAAACAATCTTGGACCTGACAGTTATGCAACAAAATTATCAGCCGTTATGGTAGGTTCAAGTGAAACTACTTTCTATGTTTTGGCAGTATATTTCGGAGCTGTCGGAATTTCAAAACTCAGATATGCAGTTTTGGTAGGTTTGTTAGCAGATTTTATAGGGATTGTTGCAGCAATTTCGGTTTGCAATCTTGTGTTCTAAATCCGTCAACCCAACTCTGCGTATAGCTGATATCATTATTTTCAACCACAGCTTTTACTAATACGGCATAATTTATATCTATAAAATTAATTTTGTTAATTCTTTCTATAATATATTCTTTTGTTCCGCAATTATGGCAAAAATGTTTTTCGGGTATAATTTCACCGTTTTTTATAATACCTTTGAGCTTAACCCCGCAACATGCACAACGCAGCAAATACCATTGATTTTCTATCAGCTCACCGCAATCAGGACAGTATGCAAAATCAACATCCGGCGGGACATTGTTATGAGAGCAATTTTTATTTTTTTTAAAAAACTCCATTATAAACATATTTTTTTATTAATTATAATTTTTTAAAAGTCAATAAACAAAATAAGCAAATTGGGGAATTAAATATTACTCTATATTATATAAAATTACTGATTATGAGTGCAATATTAGGTATATTACTGGATAACAGAACAGAAGAAGCAGTAAAATTTCAGGAAATTCTAACCGAATGCGGCTGCAATATCCGCACACGAATAGGCTTGCATAATATTGGTGAATACAAATGTATAAATAACGGCATAATATTACTTGAAGTCGTAAGCAATATTAATGAAACATATGATAAACTCTCAAAATATTGGAAAGTGCAGATTATGAGGTTTTGATTTAAGTATTACACAATTTTTAAGGTTTTGGATTATAAAAGCGGTAAGCATTCAAACTTGCTTTCATAAAATCTTTGAAAGATCCGTTTTCATAAACATTTTTATCCATTACAAATTCACCGAGCAACTGCCCTGTTCGAGCACTATATATCTTTGTTCTTGGTAATTCTGAAGTTTTTGAAAAACTTTTATGTTCATTAGGATGTTTTGCTTTATATGCTTTGCTTCTTTCGTTTGCAGCCAAAGTCGCAGCCATACCGAGCATATCTTTTTTATCAGAAAAAGACCCCCACCAATCTTCATCCAAAACATAATATTTATTTTCAGTATCAGTTATTTCATGACTGTCAAAGTATAGAGATCCTAGTGAATTCAACATATTATCCAGTTTTTCAACAGAACTTTGCGCCTTTTGAGGGTTATTTTTAACTTCATCAGCTGCAGAAAATATCAAAAGACCTATAATCCCCGCAATAATTAACATATATATAAAAGGTATAACAATAAAACTTAAAATCAAAAATATTGTAGTTTGTTTTTCCTGAGATCTGTTAAATTTTTCAACATCTGTACATTTTTTATTCTTGAAAGCCCACTCATTACCTTTCAAACCGCAGTACAATTGGAAATATATTCCCCAAGGAGTAAATCCTAAAAGCAATGCCCATAATGTTTTATAAGATTTATTAAACAAACCCCACAACCATGTTGCAATAAACGCACCCCAATTGAATTCTTTTTGAAAATCATAAGGAAATTTTGAAGTAATTTTTCCTGTTTTAAACAGCAAAAATATTCCTAATATAAAACTTACAAATAATAATATAAAAGAAAATCCTACAGGCAAAATCATCGAAAAAGCAGCAAATATACCTATTGCAGCACAAATAACATTTGCAACTGTATTTACCTGCCCGTTTATATCATTTAAACGTCTGAAAATATTTGAAGCCGAAAGAACTGAAACACTTGCTGTTCCTAATAAAAACCATAACTTCAATAATATCGGACTCTGAGAAAAAATACCTACAAAATCCAACAAATCGCCTAATGTCTCAATATGGTTATACACCCAACCCATATATGGAAACGTGAAAAATAAACTTATTGAACAAATTAAAACTATGTTCAAAAAATAATCTCGCCTGCCAATTATACCTTCAAAACCGTATAATTTTGTATTTAATCTCAAATCCTCAGACATAAACCTACCTATTCTTCTTCATTTTCTTCTTCTAAATAAAGATAACCATCCTCATCAGCATACAAATCTACATACACTGCATCTTCTTCATCAGCACCTTTAGGTATTATAGTAACATAACAAGCATCTTTATCTTCACAATACCCGTCACCTGTAAATTTTAACCTTGTACCGGTTGCCAAATCTAATACATTACCACTTGCATCACTAACATTATGCAAATCTTCTTCAAAGCATTTAGCAAGTCCTTCGCTCGATAAATCACACTTTTTGTCTAAAGCCTTTTTTATCTGAGCAGCCTGATTAATTCTGTTTTTTTCAAGTTTTACAACCGAATCACTTTCCATAACATTTATATCAGTTTTTAAAGTCGGAATTATAAGCGCAAAAAGTGCAGCATAAAAAAGTATTCCGACAATAAATAAAGTTATACCTGCAACTGCCCATTTTTTCTGATAAGAATGGAAATGCTCAATACTCTGAAATCTCTTATTTTTCCAAGCCCACTTATTACCCTCAACACCAAACCAAATACATAATGCCAACGGTGCTACAAAATTTAAAATTGGTATTATTGAACCCAAAAATATTAACAACGTAATATAAGTTTTGTTTCCAAGCCCCCAAATCCAATTTAAGAAAAATGCACCCCAGTTAAAATGATTTGCAACATCATCAGGAACAATCGAATTTTCACCCTGACCCGAAGTATTTACAATATCCCTATTATTTGCATCAATAATCACTCTTTCTTCCATATACACTCCTTTTTTGTTTAATTTACCATATTTTTAAAATTTTATCAATATAATAATTAAAACATTAAATTTATTTTAGCCTTTTTATCTAACTTAAGAAGTTTCTTCATTAATATTTGTTCACCGGTTTGAGAACCGACTATATAAGCTTCTTTACTCCAAGGCAAAAACACAAAACCAAAATCATTTGACAAAAATCCGTTATTTTTTCTGACAAATTTAAACACTTTCATCTTAGACTCAAAATCATTATTGACATAAAAAGTTCTGTGACCAAAAACATTATAACCATTGAATTTCATACTCAATGCAATTTTTTTGACGTTATTAAAATTCGAATCAGATAATCTTATACCATCAAAATGCATATTATAATTTGATTTTGAGTTTATATCCATATTTCTATTCAAATAAAAAGAGAGAGAATCTGATAAACAAATTCTCTCTCTCTTAAATTAGGTGCTGGCAACGAGCTATTTTCCCAGGCGGTGGCCCGCCAAGTATCTTTGCCGCTATGAGTCTTTACGACCGTGTTCGGGATGGGAACGGGTGTTTTCCTCACGCTTGGTCACCAGCGAATTCTGTACGCTGAAAGTTGCATAACAATTATAAGCTTACGCAATCACCTAACTTAGTTAGGAAAAGCCCTCGTCCTATTAGTATCAGTCGACTGAAAATGTTGCCACTCTTACATCTCTGACCTATCAACGTCGTCATCTGCGACGGGACTTACTAGCTTGTGCTATGAGAGATCTCATCTTACGGTGGGCTTCGTACTTATATGCTTTCAGCACTTATCCGCTTGGAACACAGCTACCGGGCGTTTACCGCTGGCGCGATAACCCGTACACTGGAGGTCCCCTCTTCCCGGTCCTCTCGTACTAAGGAAGACTCCGTTCAAATCTCTTGCGCGTATACCGGATATGGACCGAACTGTCTCACGACGTTCTGAACCCAGCTCGCGTGCCGCTTTAATGGGCGAACAGCCCAACCCTTGGAACGTACTACCGCTCCAGGATGCGACGAGCCGACATCGAGGTGCCAAACCTCCCCGTCGATGTGGACTCTTGGGGGAGATAAGCCTGTTATCCCTATGGTAACTTTTATCCGATGAGCGATGGCCCTTCCAT
>Ga0256407_10000950_pt1 | contig 65368 bp, 31 predicted proteins | sample RumenRJG_04DNA_FD_193489 | JGI IMG/M metagenome (GOLD analysis project Ga0256407, IMG submission 193489) | Bovine rumen microbial communities from Lethbridge, Alberta, Canada - RJG_04 | ecosystem: Host-associated > Mammals > Digestive system > Stomach > Rumen | place: Canada: Alberta... | reverse complement strand
TGGTTGGAACCTTTCGCGAACCGTCGAGCGGTAGGAGAATTAAACCGATCCACAGCATCCTTTACAGTGTAGCACACAGCCCTTGGAGAGGGGCTATAAAAACTACTACTCTATAATACAAGGAGAAACCATATGACGCTACAGGAATTGATCCTTGCCCTGCGGGATAAAAACCGCCGGACGAACAGCTGGGAAAACAAGCAGCCCGCCCAGTGGGACACGCTGGAGATGCTGCAGGCCCTGCAGTCGATGCTGACGGGCGTAGATCTTGCGGGCAAGAGCGCACGGGCGCAGCGGCTGATCAGAGGCTATCTCAAAAGCCTCGGCGCGATCTTCGCCCTGCGGGACGAGCTTGCCTCGCCCCGGGACATCGAGATCAGCAAGGGCGCGGAGCTCGACGCCGTGCTCGACAACCTCTCCAACCTGTTTCCGCAGATCGTGGGTCTGGGCGCGGACGTGCTCGGGCAGGAGAACCACGCGCGCATCGCGGCGCTGCAGGATAAGATGGCGGAGCTCACCTTTGACGTCAGTCCGGAGCAGGCGCTGAACAACGAGGCGGAGGAGAACCGGCGCAAGGCGCGCAAGGCAATCACGGACGCGCAGGATAAGCTGAATCAGCTCATCCGGATCATTCATCGGGACGACGTCAAAGAGCCGCAGCGCAGCGCGGCGCTGGAGCTGGTGCCGCGGTACGCGGCGCAGATCGTCGTGGGCAACCGCTTCCTGCACGGCGAGTTCGGCACGATCTTTGACGGCCGGCAGTTCGGCCAGCTTGCCGAGGACATGGCTTCTGACCCGCAGTTCCGCGCGGTCGTGACCGTCCGGGACCTACAGGTAGGGCTGCGGCTGGCGTCGAATATGAGCAGAGCGGACGGAGAGGGCCTTGCCGAGGCGATCCGTCAGCAGGGACGCTTTATGGCGGAGGGAGGAGACCTCAAAGGTTCATCCCAGGGAGAGGTCGAGTACCGCTCCGGCCCGATCTACCTCGGCGCGCTGCGCTCCGCCCTTGCGACGCTGGAATCCACCGGCACGGGCGTCAACCTGTTCGGCTTCGCCCGCCGGAGCAACACGGAAAAGTTCGAGACCGTCAAGCGCAATATCCGCGCCTGCATCGCCACGCTGGAGACCGGTCAGGCCTTGATGGTCCAGCAGCTCAGAGATCTGAGAGGCGCATTGGACGCCTACCTTGCCGGCAAGGAGCGCCCCGCCGGCCCCGCCTTCACGCAGGTCCGCCGGGACGCCTGCCTGCGGCTGTACAGCGCGATCGGGCGCAGATACACCTTCGGCCCCGACAACGAGATCACCGACGTCTCCGACGCGGGCTGGCGCGATCTTGCCAACCGCTTCAACCAGACGCTCGGCGTGCGGTATGATATCGACGGCAACCCGATCCCGCAGCCCGGCTATCTGGACCCGGACGCCCGTTCGCAGCAGTATGCCTATGTGCCCTCGGGCACCAACATCGACCGCGTCTATCGGGACGCGGTGGCGGAGCTGCGCCGCGCGATCGACGCCCCCGCGGACGATTTGCAGCGGCGGCAGCAGCGCACCCGCGCGATCGAGGACGCGCTGGTGCGGGTGCTGGCTCTGCGCCGCTACGGCGAGAACTCGCCGGCGGCCGACCGGACGGACGTGGAGCGGGAGCAGCTGGAAAAGTACGAGGACACGGTGCGCCGCAACATCGAACAGCGCCGCGTGATCCGCGCCGCGCTGGCGGACGAAGCGCTGCTGCGCCGCATGACCGAGGCGATGGCCGTCGCGGACGCGCCCGGCGCCCTCGGCTGGAAGAACCTGTACACGGAGTATCGGAACGGCGAGGTCTATCGCGACCCGCTGCGCGCCGCGCTGGAGCAGATGGCCGCGACGGCCGGCGTGACCGCCCGCGCCGCGGTGCAGCGCATCGCGCTGAACAGCGCCCTGCGGAGTTATCCGCCCGCCGCGATCGAGAACGAGACGGCGGCGGCGCGCCTCGCGCGTTCGCGCGCGGCGCTGTCCGAGCTGCGCACCGAGGCGACGCGCATGTTTGCGCTCGCCATCGCCGCCGAGCGGCACGGCGCGGATCACGCGCCCACGGAGGAGGAGTACGCCGACGCGCTGCGTGAAGCGGAGAACGATCCCATGCTCGGCGAGGCGCTGTACCGCCTCGAAAAGAACGGCGGCGCGGGCAAGGAAGCGCTCTACAGCGCGCTGGTCAACGGTACGACCGGCCTTCCGCGGCTTCGCTCGGCGGAGGGCGCGCGCGCCATGCTTACCGCCATGAGCGTCGTATCCGTCGACGATCGCATCGCGGAGGCTGCCGCCGATCTGACGGAGGCGCTGAACCGGTCCGGCTGGGACGATGCGCATAAGGCGCAGACAAAGGAGCTCTACGACCGCCTTGCCGCGCTCTATCGCGCCAAGCGCGCGGGCGTCCGGACAATCAACGGCAGGATCCTGGGCGAGCAGCTGGCTGCGCTGCGCGGCGACGAAGCCTATGCGGCTGCGACGCAGAACGTTTTCGCGGAGAAGGAGGCGCTGCTGACGCACGTCGGCGGCATGATCGCCGTTGAATACGACGCGGCGGTGACGGCCCTGCGCGCCGCGACGCCGGAGGAGCTGGCGGATCGGGTGATGACCGCGCTGGCGTACCGCAATCTGAGCCGCGCGGCCGCCGATCCCATCGCGGCGTTTACGCCGGAGCAGCTGGCGAACGCGAAAGAGGAGGCTCGCTACAGCGAAGAATACCGCGCGATCCTGCGCGCGGTCGAGGCGGACGCCGCTCATGTGACGCGTCTTGCCGACGTTCTGGAGGTCCCCGGCGCAGAGCCGGAGGCGTCGTTCCGGGGCTTGGTCAACGAGTTCAACACCCGCTATCCGGAGACGCAGCCGCCCGCCGGAAGCCTTGAGGCGCACTACGTTGAGGCGATGAACGCGGCGATGCGCGCCTTCGGCGATCGCGGCTCCCGCACCGAGCAGCAGCGCGCGGCGGCGGAGGACAACTACGTCCGCATCTTCGCCCTGCGCAGCCTTGCCATGGCGCACCGCGCGGGCAAGTACGGCGTCCCCACGGAGCAGGAGCTCGCTGACGCCGTGAACGCGGTGCGCGCGAACGGCGCCGTGATGGCGGCCATCCGCAATTCGCTGGGCGAGGAAGCGGCTGAGCTGACGCTGCTGGACGCCGTCAACCGCGCGGATACGCTGCAGGACCTGCACGACAACCGCGCCGCGTATGAGCAGGATCGCGGCGAGAACGACCCGCCCTACGCCGACCCGCTGACGGCGGAGCTCGAGCCGATGACCGTTCCCGGCCTCGAGACCCGCCTTGCCGAGACGCTGCGCCTGCTGCGCGCGGAGCAGGAGGCGCTGACGGGCGTCGGCAATGCCGAGCTGTCCCAGAAAAGGCAGGACCGGCTGACCGACCTTCTGTCCGGCGTGGTCGTGCTGCGGCAGGCGATCCGGGAGGCAAACGGGAGCTTCGTCCGCATGTCCGACGGGGAATTTGCCTCGCGCAAGCGGGCCGTGCCGCAGACAAGCCCCTATTCCAACGCGTTCCAATCGGAGCTCAGGTTCGGCTCCATGGCCATAGGACTGGTCGGCACGGTTCTGGGCATGGAGGATCCGGAGAGACTGCGGGAGGAGATGTTCCGCAGATCGACCGTGCCGGTGAGAGACCTTCTGCCGATCATGAGCGCCACCAAAAACAGCCCCGATTTTTGGGACGTCAACAAGCTGAAGCGAGTCTACACCGCCTTGCAGTACATCCGTGAGCTCGGCGAAGAGGGCCGCGTCAACAAAACGGAGTTTAACGACCGCGTCAACGAGCTGTTCCCGAAGGAGCGCGTGGACGAGATGAACCGCCGCATGGAGGACGGCGAGGTTCCGATCGCGTTCCGCCACGTGCGGAACCAGCTCGCTCTGGCGGACCTGCTTGCCGTGCAGGGGGAGAACGGCAGCCGAAGCGTGCGGCCCGTCACGGGCGAGTTCGAGCGCGACAACGCCGCCGCGCGCGAGCGCGCGCAGCGGGTGCGTGCCGCGCTGCCCGATCTGATCGCCGCAAGGCTTGCGCTGCTCGAGCTGGAAAAGCGAATGAATCCGGCGGAGCCGATCACCGACCGGCAGCTTGCCGAAGAGATCGCCCGCGTCAAGGAGGGCGAGCTCTACCGGCGCATCCTGCGCGGGGCGGAGGAGTCCGTGGGCTTTGCCTCCGAGATCGCCGTCGGGCTGCTGGAAATCGATTATCTGCATATCCCGGGCACGGAGGACGAGCGGATCGAGAACATGATCCGCGAGGCCGCCGCCAAGCTGGTGAACGCCAAGCTGTCCGCCGCCGACGCCGAGCTCGCGGACGTCAGCCGGGAAAACGAGTCGTGGGACAGCCCGGCGAGCCGGGAGAATTTCCTGCGCCTGTTCACGCGCCGCAGGATCCTCCGCGAGCTGGCGGCGAGCGGAACGAACGCCTACATCACCGACGACGAGCTCCAAACGCGCGTCACGGCGCGCCTGCAGGACCCGACATACCTGGCCGCGCTGAACAGCCGCTTCGAAGCGCCCAACCGCATCGACGAGTCGCTCAACCTGGAGGAGGCTGCCTACGTCGCCAACCTGCGGGCAAACGACGCGACGCTGCGCGGCGCCGCCGCCAACGCCGTCGATCCGGAGACGCGCGCGATGCAGCGCGCGGCGCGTCGCGCCAACCTTGCGTGCATCATCGCCGCAAGCCGCCTCGCCGCGGAGAGCGTCTTCCTCGACCCCGAGGCTGTGACCGCGGCGGGCGAACGGATCGAAACAAGCCTCGAGTTCGAGACGGTCATGCGCGTCGTCGAAAGGGGCGGCAAGGCGGAGAAGGAAGTCTTCGACAAACTGTTCAACCTCGATCCCGCGGCCATGCGCGAGGCTTTTGCCACGGTTGCCGCGGAGATGAACGAGCGCTTCCCGAGAGAGGTCGCCGCGGACAGCGTCGAGGCCGCTTACAACGCGCAGCTGCAGTACCTTGCCGCGCTGGCAGAGCAGCTGAGCGGCATGACGCTGCGCGAGCGGAGCCGCCCGGGCGTGGTGCAGGTGTTCAACACCGAGCTGGCGCGGGCCGTCGCCCTGCGCAATCTGGGCACTGCCGGCGTCGGCGCGCTCTCCCGTCCGCTGGACGAGGCCGCGCTGCAGGAGGAGATCGTGCGCGTCATGTCGCTCGACGCCTTCCGCGGCGTTGCCGAGCGGCACTACACCCATGAGGTGAACGACGTCATGGCGCTGCTGAACGATCTGGGGACGCTCGAGGAGTTTGACGCGCGTCTGCGCGGCGGGGAGAACGCCGTCGACACGCTCGCCGAGCGGCTCGAAGCGCTGGCAAAGCCCGACTGCACGACGCTGCTTGCGCAGAGCGAGCAGGCGCTGAACTACCGCGCCGAACAGATGCGGCGGAGGTATCAGGATCTGGCGGACGCCGCGGCAGACCGGCAGGCCGCCGCGCAGCAGTCCTACAACACCGAAATGGAGACGTTCCGCGAGGAGGCGCTCCGTGCGCTCGCCCTGCGCGCCCTCGGCGACAGGCAGGAAGCGCGCGGGAACTACGTGCCCACGGAGCAGGAGATCGCAGAGCGGATCGCGCAGCTGCGGCAGGATACCCGCCTCATGCGCGGACTGAACGCCATGACGGCCAACCCCGCCGCGGCGGCGATATTCTTCGACGCCTTCCGCGCGTCGAGCGCCGGCGTGAACGAAATGCTGCTGGAAGCGGGCCGCGTGTCCGCCGCCGGCCTCCGGCAGGAGATCGACGGGCGTCTGAACGTCCCGACGAGCAAGACCGCCTGGGCCGAGGGTGAGCGCGACGCCGTGGTGCGCGACCTGTTCCGCGCCGCCGTGCTGAGCCGTGTGCAGCAGCCGCGCATCAGCATCGAAGAGGTCGACGCGGCGGTGGAGCAGATGATGAACACGCGTCTGAACGACGGCAGGACCCGCCGCGAAGCGTTCACGGCGCTCTGCGAAACGCCGGAGGGCGCGCGCAGGCTGATCGCCGACACGCCCGCGCGGCGGCTGCAGCGCGCGGAAGCGGCGCTGAACGCGGGGCAGAACGCGGAGCAGAGCCTCGCCGAGCTGATCACGCTGCACAGCCTGCGTGTGAACGGACAGAACGCCTATTCCCCCGTCGCGGACGCCGATATGGAGCGATACGTCGCAACGTTCCGGGGACAGGAGATCGGGAAGAACCTTCTCGACATAGCGCGGCTCATGCCGCAGACGCTGCCCGCGCTGCGTGCGGCGCTGGACGATGCGAAGACCGCCGCTGAGCTGAGCGCCGCGCTGGACGGCTTCCACAACCGGAATCTTGCCGAGCTGACCCGTCAGCGCGGGATCGAGTTTATGGGCGGCTACGCCGACCGCAGCCGCGAGGGACGCCGCCGCCTGCTGGCAAGAGACCTCGACACGCTGCTGCAGCGTCCGGCGGCGGAGCGCGACTGGCAGCAGGTCATGGAGAAGGTCTGCGCGCTCAAGTATCTGCAGGACAACTGGAACGGCGAGAGGCTCAAGTCCGTTCTGGACGACGCGGCGGTCAACGAAGGCGCCGCCCGGATCATGAACAGCCGGGAGAGGCGCAATCTGCGCGAATATCTCGCGGCCCATCCCGACGCGATCACCGCGCTGGCGGAGGCGCTGAAGCAGCCGGGCGGCGCGGAGGCTGCGGCGCAGCGGCTGCAGGACCTGCGCAGCGCCATTCGCGCCGAGCGTGACGCGAACCGCGTCTTCGTGCCGGAGCTGCTGGCGGAGACCGCGCCCAAGGCCGTCGTTCCGGAGAACAAGGCCGAGTGGGCCGAGGGCGAGCGCGAAGCCTTCGTGGACGGCTTCGTCCGCGCAACGATTCTGAGCTTTATGCCCGACACGGAGCTGCGCATCAACCGCCGCGATCTGGACGAGCGCGTCGAGGACGCGCTGGACGCTTCCGCCGAGGGCAAGACCCTCCGCGAAACGCTTATGGAGCGGTGCAAAACGCCGGCGGAGGCCCGCGAGATGCTGCGCGCGACGCCGTACGGCATGCGCGTCGCGCTGGAAGGCGCCCCGTCGGTCGAGAACGCGATGCGCTGCGCCGCGCTGGGCAGGCTCGATCCCTATGCCGCCGTCAGCGAAGACGTGCTCCGCGCCGCGATCATGCAGTACAAGGACAGCGAAGAGGGACGCAGCCTCTACGACGCGCTGCTGCATAAGCCGGAGCTGGCGGAGGAGTACTTCCGCGCGGCGAAGGACCGTCAGCTTGACGTCTTCCGCAGAACACGGGTCGAGCCGGCAAACCGCGAGATGGAGCAGCAGTATCTGGGCGGCAAAAGCAGAAAGCTCATGGATTCGCAGCGCGTCCTTGCGGGCGCCCGGCTGGCCAGGCTGTTCGCGCTTCCGGCGGAGAGCCGCGGCGCCGGCTTTGCCGAGCAGGTGAAAGAGCAGCTTGCCACCGTCATGTTCGTGGCTGTCGTCTCCGAGCAGCCCGGGTATTCGCCGGACCTCCTCTGCGAGGGCATGGCGCAGAAGCTCGATGCGATCCTCAAGAGCCGGCGTCTCCAGCTCATGTTTGACGGCGTCCTGAAAGACCCGACGTTCCGGCAGGAGCTGCTGCAGCTCACCTCGCCCCGCTCCGACGGCAGGCAGCTTTCGCAGCAGTTTGAAACCCTGTATCACGACTCGCTTCAGACCTTTGAGCCGCGGGAGAAACTCAAAGAGGTGCAGACGGCGTTCCGTCAGGCCGCCGATCCCGCGCAGAAGCTGGAGCAGGCGAAGACGCTGCTGGCCTTGCACAAGCTGATCGAGTACGGCAGCGCGAACGTGAACGTGGCGCGGGTGAACGCGGAGCTCAAGGCCATCGGCGATCTGCCCCTTTTCAAAAACGAGATCGCGCAGCTGCTGCGGAACGATCCGGAGAAGCTGGCACAGGGACTGGAGCAGATCTTCGACCCGTCGCGCGCCGCCGACCTCGGCAGACTGACCGCCGACGTCGGCAAGCTTGCCCGCGGCGAGTATGTGGTGAAGGCCCCCGAGGTGAAAAACGAGAACCTGAAGCACGACAACGGCGGACCGAGACTGTAAAGAACAACCGAAAAGGCCTCTGCGATCATGGATCGCAGGGGCCTTTTTGCAGTGGTATACCGTTAAGCGATCGGCGGGATCAGCACGGTGACGATGGTGCCGCCGCTGGGGCGGGAGGTGATGGTCAGCGTGCCGCTGCACATCATCTCCAATCGCTCGCGCACGTTTTGGAGACCGACGTGCACCTCGCCGCCGGAGCCGGCGGTTTCGGCGAAGCCGGCGCCGTCGTCCTCCACGATGATGGCGCTGCCGCTCTCCGTATCGCGGGTGCGTATGGCGATGTGCAGCGTGTCATTCGCTCCGTTTACGCCGTGCTTCACTGCGTTTTCCACAAGGGGCTGAAGCGTCAGCGCGGGCAGGCGGAACGCCGTGTGCGGCGTGTCGTATTCCACGCTGAGCCGCTCGGCGTAGCGCATGGATTCGACCGCGAGGTAGGCTTTGGTGTGCTGCAATTCATCAAGGAAGGTGATGGGCTCCGTGGCGGCGATGGCGGTGAAGTTCGCCTGCAAATAGGCGGTGAAGTCCTGAATGACCTGCATGGCCCGCGCCGCGTCGTCCCGACAGAGAACATAGATGGAGCTGAGCGTATTGTAGATGAAATGGGGGCGGATCTGGCTCATCATGGCGCGGGAGCGCGCGTCGCGCAGCTCCTCCTCGCGCAGCCGCAGCGCCTTTTCCCGTGTGAGCGCCGCGCGCAGGAAGCCGAAGCCGCGCACGAACAGATTGCCGATGATCCAGACGAGGAACACCGGCGCGGTGGCGATGGAGCCGCGCCGCAGAAAGATGACGAGATCGACGCCCAGCGCCAGAAACGTCGGCAGCAGCCACAGCAGCTCGCCGCGGTCGGGCTTCTGTCCGAACAGGGCGATGAGGTGGAGCGAGGCCATGCCGAACCCGTACCAGACCAGCACGTCGTGCAGCTCCACGAGGTTGAGCGCCTGCAGCAGCACCAGCAGCAGCGCCACGGCGGCGGAAAAGCAGCAGCACACGGCGCCGACGCGGCCGTCGCCCTCCGTGCGGAGGACGGTCAGCAGCCGCAGCGAGAACACCATCATCAGCAGATATCCGACGGTCCCGGCGAACCAGAGGAGCGTCTGCAAGCCGAGATAGTCCAGCAGCAGCGGCACGATGGACAGTCCGCAGAACTTCCAGACGCCCGCGGCTATAGCCACCGCGCCGAGGTAGAATACGCGCTTGCGGTCCTGCGCCTCCAGACCCAGCGTCAGCGCCGTCAGCATGAGGAAAACGCCCGCGGCGGCGGCGATCAGGCTCAGCGCCAGCAGCAGCCCTTCCTGCGGCAGGATCATCATGTCGATCAGCGCCTCGCGATCGATGAGCAGGAACAGCGGCTGCTCGTCGCGGACGCTGTTGTAGACGGGCGTCAGCGTGACGCGCATGATCCGCTCGCCGTAGTCGGCGTAGATCGGCAGCGACAGCCAGTAGTTGCCGGGCGTGTGCCCGATGTGCGGCGCGTCGGATTCGGTGAAGTCCGCGACGAGCGTTTCGCCCATATACAGCTCGGCGATGGTATGGCGCAGATAGACGAAGATCGTTCTGTAGCGCCCGCTGCCGGTGGGCACCTCTTTCATGTCGAACTCGTATGTCCTGCGCACGCCCGCGTAGTCCGCGATGACCTCCTCGGTCACGCTTTGGGGCCGAAGAACGAAAAAGGGGTTGATGCCAGGAGCCAACGTATTTGAGCTCGGCATGCGATAGACCAGCACGAGCATGATCGCGCAGACGGCGACGCACAGTGCCACCGAAAACTCCGGCATATGCCGGAGAAAACGCCGCGCCATCATGCCGACAGCCCCTGTACGGGAAAGCGCAGATGGAGAAGCTGCTCGCGGATCTTCTCCTCCGTCAGGGGCTTGAGCACGTACCCGCTGCAAAACGTCTCAAACGCGGCGAGCGAGTATTCGGGGTGCGAGGTGAGAAAGACGATGTTGACGTGCGGGTTGATGCGGATGAGCCGTCTGGCAAGCTCCAAACCGCTCTCACCGTAAAGCTCGATGTCCAGAAACGCCACGTCCACACGGTTTGCCGAGAGATGCTCCAGCGTGGCGGCCGCCGTGCGGAAGCCCGAGACCTCCGCGCCGGGCAGCGCCTCGCGCAGCGTACGGAGGAAACCGTCCAGAATGACCGGCTCGTCCTCTACCAGAATGACGGCGGGGGCGTCGTCCCTGCTGACGGGCGCGGAGAGCAGCAGCACGGGGTCTACGCCGAAGTGCTCCGCCATGCGGCGGATCATGTTGACGTCCGGATAGCGGAGGCCCTTTTCCCACTTGGAAACCGTGCCCTGCGTCACATACAGCATGCCCGCCAGCGTCTGCTGGGAGATATGTTTTTCCAGCCGCAAAGCGGTGATGCGGTCGCCCAGCGAGCCTGTGATCTGCATGACGACACCTTCTTCCCGTATGATTTCTATCAAATCATATCAAAAAATGTCGAATTGCGCAAGTGTCTTGCCCCGGCGCGGCGGAAACAGATTATTCCAAAATTATTCCTCATGGCCCGGATCGATTGCGGCCTGCGCGGGTTTCTGCTACTTTTAAGGTGTCAAAATGGATCGAAAGGCCTTGCGGGAGCCGCCGAAAGAACACCGGGAGGGAAGGATATGCTCAAGCAGCTGAAAGAAAACAGCCTGGATAAGATCAAGGACCTCGACACGCGTACGCTGCTGCAGTACGTCGTGCTGTTTGCGGTCTCGTCGCTCTTTCTCGGCACGCTGATCCGCTTCCTCATCGAGAACGTCAACGCAATTTTCGGCAGCGCCGCGTGGCGCTTCCGCGCCGCGCTGTTCCTGGAGTGGCAGACGTGGCTGCTGGGCATGGGCGTGAACGTGGTGCTCGGCGTGATCTACGCCATCAACGGCGGCTTCAGCAGCGGCATGGGCCGCGGCCGCGGGCTGCTGGGCGGCAAGGCGGACAAGGATCAGGTCATGGGCTCGCTGGAAAACAGCCGCTTTCTCACCGACCGCGAGCGGGACAAGTATTTTCCCGTGTTCAGCTACGATCACATGGACCAGTGCAAACGCGACGGCATCCCCATGCGCGCGCTGGTGAACCGGCACGGCATGCTGGAGGGCAACTTCTTCCCCGGTGCGCACTCGCTGGTCATCGGCTCCACCGGCTCCGGCAAGACGACGACGTTCATCAACCCCATGATCCAGCTCATCGGCGCGACGAACTGCGGCAGCTCGATGATCATGACCGACCCCAAGGGCGAGCTGTTCGATCTGCACTCGAAGTTTCTGCAGAGCCGGGGCTACAAGGTCATGGTGCTGGACCTGCGCGACACGTATTCCTCCAGCCGCTGGAATCCGCTCGACCCGATCTGGGACGCATATCAGGAGTATCTGGCGGCGGATCGGAGCATGCGCCTCCACCTCGACAGCATGGACGGTTACCCCGAGCTGCGCCGCATGAACGGCGACGCGCGCGAGGGCGAGCCCTGGGTCGAGTGGAACGGCCGCGCCTACATCGACCTCACCCACTGCCGCGACGACGTCGCCGTCGCCAAGCAGAAGATATACGACGAGATGTACGAGGATCTCAACGATCTGATCTCCGGCATCGTACCCATTGAGAACGAGAAGGACCCGCTGTGGGAGAAGGGCGCGCGCAGTATCATCATGGCCACCTGCCTCGCCATGCTGGAGGACAGTCAGAATCCCGCGCTGGGCATGACGAAGGAGAAGTTCAACTTCTTTAACATCAACAAGGCGCTGACCAACAGCGAGAACGAATACAAGGCGCTCAAGGACTACTTCGAGGGCCGGGGCAAGCTGTCCCCGGCGTACACGCTCTCGCGGCAGGTGCTGGCGGCGGCGGACACCACCATGTCCAGCTACCTGTCCATCACCTTCGACAAGCTGAATATGTTCAACGACCGCGGGCTGTGCGGACTGACCTCCGCAACGGACATCAAGGCGGAGGATTTCGCGTTTTCTCCCTGCGCGCTGTTTTTGAAGATCCCTGACGAGAAGGACACGCGTCACTCGCTGGCGTCGCTGTTCATTTTGAGCATGTACAAGTCGCTCATCAAGGTGGCGTCGGGGCGGGAGGATCTTTCACTCCCGCGCAACGTGTACTTCATCATGGATGAGTTCGGCAACATGCCGAAGATCGAGAAGTTCGACAAGATGATCACCGTCGGCCGCTCGCGCAAGATCTGGTTCAACATGGTCGTGCAGAGCTACACCCAGCTGAGCAACATCTACGGCGAGGGCGTGGCGGACGTGGTGAAATCCAACTGCGGCGTGAAGATGTTCATCGGCTCGAACGACATCGGCACCTGCGAGGAGTTCTCGAAGCTCTGCGGCAACATGACCGTCAAGACGACCAGCACGTCGTCGAGTCTCAGCAGCAAGGCGGGCGACATCAACGTTTCCACGAACACGCAGGTGCGGCCGCTCATCTATCCCAGCGAGCTGCAGCGGCTCAACAACCGAGAATCCACGGGCAACAGCATCATCGTTACCTTCGGCAACTTCCCGCTCAAGACGAGGTATACCCCGAGCTACAAGTGCAAGCTCTACCAGTTCGGGCCGATGGACCTCACGGAGATCCGCAGCAATATGTTCCGCGCGGACGAGGTGTTCTACGACCTCAAGGAGCGCAACCGGATGATACTGGGCGAGGAGAGCGCGTAAGACCGAGACACACATGGGTTCCTTTGCAGGAGAACGGGCGCGGCGGGGATGGCCGCGCGGCCGGACAGAGGGAGGACGGAATATGCCGGATTACACAAATGACGGAACGCGTACCTGCGGCGAGTTTTTGAGCGAGCAGCGGCAGCGCCTTTCGCGGATCGGCGACCTCGGCACCCGGGAGGGCAGGGCCGCCGCTGCGGAATGTCTTGCCAATATCTACGCGGTGAGCTATCAGATGAATTTTGAGCGTCCCCTGCCGCCCGCGCAGCAGCACGCGCCGGCCGAGCAGGACCCGCTGGATCGGGAGACGCTGGACGAATACGCCGACATGCTGCGGCGCAGCGGCGCGTTTCACGACGTGGTGAACGATCCGCTGCTGCTGGACGACGCCGTCCGGCGCGCGGGACAGGGCAATGGCTTTCCGCTGATCGAGGCGATCCATGCGGCGCACCTCACGCGCAGCGCCGGCAGAGCGGCGCTGCCGCAGCGGGATCTGCACGCGCCCGCCGCGCCCTTGCACGAATTGGACGCCGCGCCAGCGCGGTAAGCGGATCGAACGGGAAGGAACAGCGGTATGCCGAATCAACAACCGACCAATAAAAAGGTTGACCTGCAGCAGAACTTACAGGAGCTGCAGGCGCTTTTGCTGCAATCCCGCTCCATAGAGGACGCCTCGGAGCGCATCGCACAGCAGAGCTCGATTTTTGCGGCCTTTTGGGCGACCTATACGCTGCTGGCGCAGCGAAAGCGCACGCAGGCGGAGCTGAGCGCGCAGGGGCAGAACGTCCCGGCGGACATTTTGCAGATCGACGAGGCGGAGCTCCGGCGCACGGCAGACGCCGTCGGCGCGGGGCGTGTGTTCAAGGCGCTGCTTCGCGACGACGCGCTGCGCGAGCAGGTGATCGACGCCGCCGTCGACACGAAGAGCGACCGCAGCACCGAGATCGTCGGCGCCATGAACATGGCGACGCTGGCCGCCGCGCAGGCCGGACAGCGCGCCTTTGCGCCGAACCCGCTGGAGAATCGGGGCAGGGCCTACCTGCTGGGCGATCTGCTGGAGAAGGTGCGCGGCGCGGAGCCGCCGCGCGCGCCCAACGCGCCGCGCAATGAAGCGGACGCCCGCTTCGACGAGGCGATGGAGGCGGTCAGCCAGCTGCGGGAAAAGCTCGCGCAGAACCAGCCGACGGACTGGATGGATCAGGCGCGGGCGATGGACGCCGTCGCCATGGGGCTTTCCGCCGTGCTGCGCCGCCCGCAGCCCGGCGTACAGGCGCGTGTGGAGGGGCTGCTCCGCATGGCGGCGCAGATCGGCCCCGACACGGCGGAGCTGCGCGAGATGATGAGCAGCGTCAACCGCGCCCGCGGTGTGGAGGGCAAGCCGGACAGTCCCAACTATGTGACCGAGGAATATTTGCAGCCTGCGGCGCCGGACGAGAAGAGCATCGGCGGCGCGCTGCGGAAGGCGGCGCAGAACGCCGCGCTCCCGAGCCGCACCCCGGAGGCGCTGGAGACCGATTTCGCGACCCTTTACATTCTCTCGAACCTTGCGCGGCAGGACGAGCGGGGGGCATACGCCCCCGCGCCGAACGCCACGCTGATGGGACGGCAGATCGCGACGCATCTTGAATACAGACACTATCCCAAGCAGTATCCGGACTACTGCGCGCAGCTGGAACGGTTCAAGAACGACAAGGCCTTCCGCGACCGGCTGCTGGACGGACTGAAGAAAGACGACCCGCATCCGGAGAGCCTCTTCGAGCGCACGGAAAAGGCCCTGCGCGAAGAGGAGCGCCGGGCGCAGCGGGAGCAGCGGCGGAGGGACGTCGGCGGCGGCTATGCTGAGCGATTTGAGCAGAGGAACGTCCCGACGTTGGATCCCTCCCGGCTCAAGGCGCCCTACACGCGGGGCATGGCGGGCGGCTTCCTGCAGGAAAAGGGCGTCGAAGCCGCGACGCAGCTGTCGCAGCTGGGCGAGCTGCTCAAGGGCCTGGGCGCGGACACGCCGGAGGCGGTGACGAATCTGCTGGCCGGACAGGGCGAGACGGCGGAGCGCGTCCAGAGCATGCGCACGGAGCTGGCGGCCCTGCTGGCCGCGGTCTACGCGGCGGAGCAGCTGGCCTCCGGCGAAGGCGGATCGCTCTACGACAGCGCGCCGGACGCACTGGAGCTGGAGGGCAAGGCGCTTTCCCTCAAAAACGACCAGAAATTCAATCTGACCGTGGACCGGCTGATGAAGGACCCGAAGTTCCGCGAGGAGATGATCGCGGACTTCGCCCGCGGCGCGCCCGATCTGGACAAGCGCTTCAGCCGCGCCGTGGCCCCGGAGCGCTTCGGGGAGCGGGAGAACGTCCGGCGCGCGGGCGCGGACCGGCTCTACGACGAGCTGACGCCGGAGGAGAAGAAAAACGAGCGCGAGCGCATCCGCAAGGAGGCGGACGCGATCAAGGTCGACTTCAATCCGTTCTACCGCGAGAATCCCAACGCGTGGGTCGACCCTATGGAGGCGCAGATGCGCATAGCCAAGAGCCGCTACCTCGTGGAAAAAGCGCTGGAGAGCGGGCTGGGGCTCACGGGCGAGTTCCGGCGCGAGCTGGATGCGCAGGGCATCTCCGTCGCGGATTTCCTGGGTGAGAAGAAGCACACGGAGGAGCAGATGCAGCCGGACGCGGATTCGAGCCTGCACGAGGATTCGCAGAAGTACAAGGAACTGATCGACGCCGCGTATCAGGAGCGGGGCATGACCCGCTGAGGAAGGCGCGATCGGATAAAGGAGACTTCCCATGATCGATCGGAAGAAAATCGAAGCCTTTCTGCGCAGGGTGACGGCGCTGTCGTTCGCGCTGCTGTTGCTGGCGCAGAGCGGCACGGCGCCGCAGACGGCCCGGGCGGAGGAGATCAAGCCCCGGGTCAGGGAGGGCAGCGTCTGGAAGTGGACGCGCGGCCTCGCGCCGGAGAATACGGAGCGCTGGTATCCCACGCTGCTGATCTGGCGGGACGAGCAGGTCGCCGGAACGGGAATGTTCATGTCCGGCAGCGACCGCGTCGGCTCATACAACTATGTGCGATTCGTGCAGGTCAATCAGTACGGCGGCGGTTACTACGAGAACACGACGTTCGAGGCGGACGACAACACCCGCCTGCGGATCCCCACGACCGCCTACCTGCAAAACAATCCCGAGATCATTCCGGGCGCGCAGGTCTTTTATACGGAGTCTGCTCTCAGCGGGGTGTGGACCAAGTACGCGGGCAGCTACGCGGACAAGGCCGACTGGAACGTGCCTTCGTACAAGATCGCGCTGAGCAACTCGAACGGCGCGCGCACCAACTGGTTCGTCGCGCAGGAAAAGGCGGACGACCTCTACTTTAAGGAGGGCGAGAGCAACGCCTACGCCTGGGCGTTCTATCCCCGGGGCGGCGACCAGTACTGCATCGTCGCTTACGACGACGGCTTCCTCTGCGACGACCTGTTCCTCGTACCCGACCCGAACGCGATGTATTACAGCGTCGAGGAGTCGCGCGAGGTCGACGCCACGTTCTTCGGCGTGAACTCCGGCTGGGGCGCGGGCTCGATGAGCCGCCATTATCTCGACGTCTACTGGGGCGAGCAGACGACCATCACCTACTACGGCTCCGAGACCATCGGCAACAATATGACGCTGACCATCGACGGCGACGCGACGCTTTGGCAGAACAACGCCTTCACCGTGGAGGACGGCGGCGTGCTGGTGGTCACGGGCACGCTCTACAACAACGGCACGATCCGGGTGGAGAAGGGCGGCACGCTCATCCTCACGAACGGCGCGACCGTCATGCCCTACAACACGGCTGCGCGCAACGGCACGGTCATCAACGACGGCGGCACCGTCATTGTCCAGTCCGGCGCGAAGATCCTGTGCGACGGGAAGTATGAGCAGCGCTCCATGGGCCGCACCTACAACTTTGGCGCGGTGATCGCCTCCCGCACCTTCACGGCGATGGGCAGCCGGACGTTCCAGAACAAGGGACAGCTCATCACGGGCTATACCGTGGACCCCGGACAGAGCGGGCAGTTCTGCGCCGCCAACGTGACAAGCTCGAACTTCATCGGCCGGCGGGAAGTCCTGAATCCCGATACGCCGAAGAAAGACGGCGTCTATTGATGAACGCGGGAGGAAGCCCATGGCACTGAAACACTTCAAAACTGCATGTCTCCTCGCGGCGCTTGCGGCGCTGCTGTGCACCGCCGCGCTGGCGGCGCCGGAGGATGGGGAGGACGCGGACGCCGCGGCGGAGGCCGTCTATGACGAAGCCGCCGTGCCCCGCTACGCGGGCGAGATCGAGTACGATATGGACTACGCCGGGCGGCTCGACCCCTACACGGGCCTTCCCTACAGCGGGGAGAGCGCCGCGATCTCGGACGGCACGCGCGTGCGGCTCACGGACGACATGTATTATGACCGGACGGAGAGTCTGTTTGTCTACCCGTTTGCCGGCGGGCTGCAGGAGCTGCGCTGCTCCGTGGCGGACGGCATGATCGTCAGCGAGCCGGTGAGCGTCTCCGCCGACGAGGGCGTTCTGGTCACCGTCTACCGCGACGGCGTGGAGGTCGACGCGGACGCGCCGCTGAACACGGTGGGCGAGTACAGCGTTACGGCCAGCACCGGCGGCTACACGGGGCAGATCCTCGATTTCACCATCGTGGGGCCGCGCACAAGTCTGATCCAAAGCTACCCCATGCCGCAGGAGTTCTACATCCGAAGCGCGACCTTCGACGGCGAGGAGATCTTCTTCGAGCGCTACTACGCCGACATGGCGCAGGAGGGCGCTTACACGATCCAGTATACCTGCCCGAAGACCGGCCTTGACTACACGCTCTCTACCGTCATCGACCGCACGCCGCCGACGCTGGACTTTTTCGGCCGCGTGGACGACAACGGCTATATCCGCAGCGCGCTGCGCTTCGAGGGCCTGGGCGACGGCGATACGCTTTTTGTGGAGCGGGACGGCGAGCCCTTCGGCGTCTCGATCCAGGCCGGCGCGGGCAGCGTGAGCGAGCCGGGACGGTATGTGTTTACCGTCATGGACAGCGCCGGCAACTCTACGACGTACGACTACACGATCCTGCTGTACTTCGATCTCAACAGTCGCGTGTTTTTCGCGCTGACGCTCTCGGTCCTTGCCGGAGCGATCGGCTATGTGATCTATCAGCGGCGGCGCCTCAGCGTGCGCTGACCGTCTGACAACTACTTCTCGGGAAAGGAGGCCGTGTCATGGTCGACAGCATCGTATCCCTGTTTTCCAAGCTGCTGTACTATTTGGAGTGCGGCCTTTGCAAGATCGTCTTCATGATGGAGCAGATGTTCAACGTCTTCTCCGGCGTGAGCACGATTACATACAACAAGGAGCCGGACGTTCTGATCAACGTGTTTTTCTACAACACCGCCGTCAGCAACATCTACTGGGGCATGGCGATCATCGGCATCGCGCTCTCCTTCGGCTTCACGATCTTCGCCGTCACGCGCAAGCTCTTCGACGCCGACGGCCGCATCCAGCAGTCGCTGGGGCAGATCATCACCGAGCAGCTCAAGAGCACCTTCATCATCCTCAGCATGAGCATCATCATGAGCGTGGTGCTGGACGGCACGTCGATCCTGCTCACGCAGGTGAACTACCTGTTCTCCGATCCCCACGGCTCCGTTGCGCCGCAGGTCATCACCTATACCGGCGAGCAGTATGCCGCCATGGGGCGCGTGCTCAGCACCATCGGCAACTACTCCATGAATCCGTCCTATTCCAGCCGTTACAATCTGAACGACTGCTTCAATAAGATCCGGACCGATCTCAAGTACCTCAAGGAGCAGAGGGTATTTGACTTCTACTACATTACAGAGGAGACGGACAGCCGCGGGCAGAAGCACACCGTCAACACCTGGCAGTCCGCCCTGCAGGAGATCGTGAACGTCGCGAATCTCGACTACGAGCTGACGGCGGACACCTACAACGACGCCGTGGCCGAGGCGCTGCTCCACGTCATGGACATTCTGCGCACCGACCGCTCGTTCCGCCCGCTGGAGAAGTATGAGCGCCCCGGCGCGAACGCCGCCGCCGTCAGCATGGACCGCGTCATCTTCCTGACCGGCGGACTGCACGCGGCGAAGAACGATTCTTATAACGAAACCCCCTCGTTCACCGATCCGCTCCGCGGGCCGTATTACTACGGCGAGAAGGACATGTACTCGCTGGAAACGGTCAACGGGGACTTTGACATCGGACTGACCGCCACGGATTACATCGTGGTGTTCGTGGCCTGCCTCGGCGTCATTTACGCGCTGGCGACGATGCTGCTCAACGTCATCGCGCGAATCTTCAATCTGATCTTCCTCTACGTCGTCTCGCCGCCGATCCTGGCGCTGCGCCCGCTGGACAACGGGGCGCGGACCAAGCAGTGGCTGACGGGCTTTATCGTCACGTCGCTGGGCATCTTCGGCAACGTGATCGCCATGCGATTGCTGCTGATCTACCTGCCCATCGTGGTCGATCCGAATCTGGTGCTGTTCCCGAACAGCGTGCTGCTCAACTACATGGCCAAGGTCCTGCTGATCCTCGGCGGCTACTTCGCCGCGGAGAAGGCCGTCGGCCTCTGGACCGGCATCCTGAGCGAGACGGCGGGCATGACCGCCGCGGGCGCCAACGACATGGGCGCGCAGGCGCGCGGCATGGTCAGTCAGGCGGGCAATATGGCCACCGGCGCCGCCGGCAGGGCGGGACGCACGATGCTGGGCGCCGCTACGGGCGGACTGAGCCTCGCGGCGAGGCCGCTGAAAAACCTCGGCAGCCGCGCCTACGGCAGCACCGTCGGCAAGGCAGTCAGCGCGTGGAGCAGCCTCGGCGCCGGAGACGTCGCCGGCCGGAAGGCGGAGGAAAGCGCCAAGGAGCGGCTTGCCGCCGACAAGGCGTACGGGCGGCTCAGGACCGGAGAAGGCGGCGGGGGCCCGCAGCAGCCGGTACAGCCGCCGCTGCAGAACAAATCGGGATCGAATGACAACGTCAAGGACAACGTGAACGGCAACGTGAAGGATAACCGCCAGCCGGAGCAGCCGCAGGTGCGAAACTACGCCCCGCCCGCTTCGGAGAACATCCGCCGCCGCGCCGACGCGCTGCGCGACGCGCAGCGGAACGCCGCGCTCCGGGCGAACGGCGGCATTCCGGACGCCCCGCCCGTTCCGGACGCTCCGCCTGTTTCGGGCGCTCCGCCTGTTTCGGGCGCTCCGCCTGTTTCGGGCGCAGGCAGCCGCGGTCTCGGCCCGCAGCGCTGGGTGCGGGATTCGTCCGGACGCTGGAGAGAGAAGGATAAGGGCTGAGCGCCGCGCTGCGGCGAAGCAAACGGCGATCTGACGGCGTCGCCCAGGACAGATTTCTTCCATCGTTGACGACCGTACGATAAGGGGAATGCGTACATGAACAGACTGATACCCGGAAAAACCAGAGTAAGCGTCGAACTGTTTCGCGGCGTGCGGATCGGGGACATTGCAGTCGCCGCCTTTGCGGCGGCCATGGTGATCCTCGTGCTGCTCTCGTCGCTGCCGTGGAAGCTGCCCATCTGCATCGCCGTGGCGCTTGTGGCGGCGCTGCTTGTGATCCGCCTCGACGAGCGGCCGAACTATCTCTACCTGCTGCACATCCTGCGCCATCTGGGCTACGACCGCCGCTTTGCACGGCGCTACAGCGACCGTATGCTGCTCGACCGCGCCGCGGGCGAGGGGGAAGAGGCCGCGTTCAACGAGCTGTTTGCCCAGAAGGAAGAGGAAAAGGAGCGGGAGACCAAGGCCGAGCGCAGGGCGCGCGAGAAGGAACGCGCCCGAGAGCGCAGGGAAGAGGATCGCCTCCTCAAGAGCAAGAGCGTGGACGAGGCGGAGAAGGAGGCCATCCGCGCCCGCCGCGACGAGGAGAGCCGTCAGCTCATGCGCCGCATCGCCGAGACGAAGGACGCCGCGGCCCACCGCAAGGCCATGAACGCCGTCATTCCCTTCACCGGAATCCAAAACGGCTATATCGAGTACGGCAAGGAGTATTACGGCGGCGTCATCGAGATCGACCCCGTGGAGTTTCGCTTTTTCAGCGAGCTGCGCCGCCGCAGCTCCATCGAGCAGGGGCTGGGACGCACGCTCCGCTCGCTGCACGGGCGCTACAGCGCCAACATCGTCAAGCTGGAACGGCCCGTCAACTATGACGGTTACCTTGAGCGTGAGCTCGAAAAGCTGGAGCAGCTGCGCCGCTCCTACGAAAACGCCATGCTGACCGAGGAGGAGTACAAGATCCGCGTCGAGGTGCAGTATGACCGCATCAACGCCATCAACGAGATCAACGGCGCGGACAAGATCATCACGCCGTTCTACTACCTCTGCCTGTTCGAGAGCGATAAGAAGCAGTTGGATCTGCTGCTGGACGACGCGCTGACCAATCTGCGCCAGGGCGAGCTGACGGCCCGCCGCCTGAACGACCGGGAACTGGCGATGTTCCTCAAATACTCCAATCAGCTCGACTTTGAGGAGCGCGAGGTCGACGCGATCCGTCCGGAGGACTACGCCGAGTGGGCCATGCCGAACGTTGTGGACGTCAAGGCCCGCCGCGTGGAGATCAACCACATCATCACCCACAACTTCCGCGTGGTGAAGTACCCCACCGTCGTCGGCGACGCGTGGCTTGCGAGCGTGCTGTCCATGCCCGCGACCAAGGTGGTCGTCAAGTGCCGCCAGATGGACCGCGACAAAGCGATCCGCAGCATCGACCGCTCGCTCATGGAGCTGCGCGGGCAGTGGAGCGCCACCGGCGTGGATTCCAGACGCATGGAGATCGAGAGCAACCTCGGCACGCTGCAGGAGCTTCTGGAGATGCTGCAAAGCGACAGCGAGACGCTGCTCGAGTGCAACGTCTATGTCACCGCCTACGATATCAGCGCCACCCGCGGCGACCTGCGCATCCCGCAGCCGCCGCCGAGCGAGCTGACCACCATCAGCGAAATGAAGAAGACCGTGCGCCGCACCTGGCAGGAGGAGGGCTTCCGCCTCAACAATCTCGAGTTCAACCAGATGCAGGCGTTCATCGGCTCCCAGATCAGCGCGCTGGACCCGCTCGCCAGGGAGGGCCGCGGCATCCCCAGCAACACCGTCGCCGCGAGCTTCCCGTGGGTCTTCGCCCACGTCTCCGACGAGGGCGGCATCAAGCTGGGCACCAGCGGCGGCGTGCCGGTGTTCATCAACTTCTTCCGCCGCGACGCCGAGCGCGTCAACAGCAACATGGTCATCGTCGGCAAATCCGGCTCCGGTAAGTCCTACGCGACCAAGAGCCTGCTGACGAATCTCGCCGCCGAGGACGCGAAGATCTTCATCCTCGACCCCGAAAACGAATATACGGAGCTGGCCGCCAATCTGCACGGCAAGTTCATCAACGTGGGCAACGCCCGGCAGGGGCGGCTCAATCCCTTCCACATCATCACGGCGCTGGATGACGACGAGGCCGGAGAGGACGCGCCCTCCGGCAGCTTCGCGACGCATCTGCAGTTCCTCGAGGAGTTCTTCCGCCAGATCCTGCCCGACTGCGACAAGGACGCAATGGAGTACCTCAACTCCATTGTGGAGCGGCTTTACGCCAACTTCGACATCACGCCGGCGACGAATCTGAGCCGCCTTACCCCCGAGGACTACCCGATTTTCGACGATCTCTACGACCTCATCATGGTGGAGTTCCAGAAGACGGATAACCAGTACATCCGCACCATACTCCGCACACTGATGAACCACGTCGCGAAGTTCTCCGCCGGCGGACGCAACTCGAACATCTGGAACGGCCCGTCCACGGTAACGACGGACGAGAACTTCACGGTGTTCAATTTCCAGTCGATGCTCGCCAACCGCAATACCACCATCGCCAACGCGCAGATGCTGCTGGTGCTCAAGTACATCGACAATGAGATCATCAAGAACCGGGATTACAATACAAAATACGGTTTACAACGCAAGATCGTCGTGGTGATCGACGAGGCGCACGTCTTTATCGACAACAAGTTCCCCATTGCGCTGGACTTCATGTTCCAGCTGGCGAAGCGCATCCGGAAATACAACGGCATGCAGATCGTCATCACGCAGAACATCAAGGACTTTGTGGGTTCGGAGGACATTGCCCGCAAGTCGACGGCCATCATCAACGCCTGCCAGTACAGCTTCATCTTCTCACTGGCGCCCAACGACATGTCCGATCTCGTCAAGCTCTACTCCAACGCGGGCGGCATCAACGAGAGCGAGCAGGAGCAGATCATCCAGGCGCCGCGCGGCCAGGCGTTTACCATCATGAGCCCGACCAGCCGTTCCTTCTTCCGCGTGGACACGCCGGAGGGCATGCGCGAGCTGTTCCGCTCCCGCGCCTACGTGAGCCGCTACTTCTCCGGCGAGGAGGGGGAGGCCGCCTGGGAGGAATACGTCGCCGACAGCCGCCCGCTTCACGACGAGGCCGCGGCCGCCCGCAGAAAACAGGAGCGGGAGGACGCCGAGGACGCCGTCGCGGCGCGTCAGAACGTCGTGATCGAGGAGTATGAGGGCGACGAGTTTGACGAGGAAGAAGCGAACATCCGGATCGGCGGCGACGATTCGGGGGTCTCGATCTCCTTCGAAGAGGAGGACGAGACGACGCCTGTGCGCCTGCCGGAGCCGGAACTTCCGCCTGTAGGGGCGCCGATCGGTCTGGAGACCGCGGCGCTGGGACAGACGTTCTCGACCCTTGTGGAAAAGCTGACGGACGCGGTGGGCCGCTTGAGCATGGAGGATATCCGGCTCGAGGCAAGGCGCGCGGTGGAGGAGCAGATCAAGGCGGAGCTTTCCCGTCTGCAGCTTGACCGGCTCGCGCCTGCCGCCGACACGGCGCCCGCGCCTGCCGCGGCCGGCTCCTGGGACGACCTGTTTGCCCCGGCAGCGCAGCCGGAGACGGCGCAGAGCGAGAGCGACTGGGACGAGCTGTTCGCGCCAGCCGCGGCGACCGCGCCGACCGCGGAGCCTGCTCCCACGCCCGCGCCGGAGAGCGCGCCGCAGCCGACGAGCGTCGGCAGCGAGTGGCTCGACCTGTTCCCGTCGGGCGACGCGGAAACGGCGACGCCGAGCGCGGAGCAGGACGTCTGGGGCGGCGTCTTTGCACGCGCTGAGGAGACCTCCGCCGCGGAGCAGAACGCGCTGCTGGCCGACGATACCTACGAAGAGAACCCGATCAGCCCCATGGACGCGGACGACTTCTTTGCCCGCTCCATCATGCTGGCCCAGAGCCTCACGCCCGTGGAGCGCATGAACGCCAGCGGGCAGACCGTGATGGACATCACGATGGAAGACCTCGAGAAGCTGATCGGGGCGACGAGACAGCAAAAAACCGCCTGACGCGCCGACGGCGCGCAGAACGGAGGAGAGACTGCAATGCGAAAGCTGAAAAAACTGCCGGAGATACTGTCCCGCGGGAGATGGGTGCGGAGCGCGCTCGTCGCCTGCGCGGCCCTGCTTTGCCTGTGCACGACCTCGCACGCGTGGTCGAACGTCCCGACGGACGGACTGAGCGACGAGCAGCGCGCGCTGGTGGACGCCATGCCGGCGCCCTCAAAGCCCGTGACGTATCTGGAAATCACCGGCACGAGGTCGAGCGATTTCTTTTTGAAGAACGCCAAGGCGGACGCCACCTACGTCCGGCAAATGCTCAAAAAGGACTCGTTCGACGTCGACACGGAGCTCTCGCGGCTGACGGGGAGCGGTCCGCTGACCGGAGAAGATCTGGAGCGCGCGCAGTTCCTGCGTGAGCTGACGATGGTCAAAACGGGGTACGTCAGCGCCGACGAGGATATCAGCATCAACGACGTCTATTTCAGCGGAAAGCTGCCGGGAATGAGCTACAAGCAGCTGCTCGAAGCCAAGTCCAGCCACGCGTGGCAGGAGCGCTACTCCCATTCCACCGCGTCGAAGGAAAGCCAGTATAAGGTCTGGGCGTCCATGATCGACGCGTGGGTCGCGTACCGCGCGCTGGGCGCGCCGGAGGAGCTGGGGACCGACGGCTGGAGCGAGGCGGCAAGGACGCTTTACGAAGCCGTGCCGGCTTTCTATCGCCCGCTGACCTACTGCGCCCTCACAGGCATGTCGGCGCAGGAGTATTTCAAGCGCACCAGCGGCTTCGGCAACAGCTATCTCGATGAGATATGGAACCGGCTCTCCACGGGGAACGGCTGGTCGGTCGTGAACGAGTACCGCTACGGCCAGACGGCGGACGTCACGCTGATGGTGACGCAGATGTTCTTCGCCAAGGAGCAGATCTATTCCTCCATGCTGGAGAACAACCGCTCCTGCCGCAGGGCGTGGTATTCGGAGATGCTGCAGAGGAAGAGCGCCGACGAGCTCAAGGCGCTGCTCCTCAGCGCCGAGAAAATGATCGCGCTTTCGGAAAACCACAGCGAGCGCATGACGGCGCTGCAAAACTGGAAGCCGATCGTGCAGGCGTGGTACAACTACTGCACCTATGCCTATACGCAGGTGCCGCTGGAGAAGCTGACGGCGGAGCAGCGCGAGCTGGTGGAGGCGCTGCCGGAGGAGTTCCGGCTCAAGGCCTACGTCTATTTCACCGGCGAGGACGCCGCCGCGGTGCAGAAGGAGTACAACCGCTTTGTCAAAGCCGACGCGAGCCGCGCCGGCCTCCCCGATACGTTTGCCGCGGCCTCTCTGAGCGACCTGCGCACGGCGTACCGCGGCTACGCGAGCGGCGCGGACGCCGCGCGCCCGCTGGGCGAGAACGAGGCGCTCGCGCAGCTCACGCGGGAGATCATCAACTGCAAGCAGGGCTATTACTGTGTTCACACGGTCAGCGCCAACGGCGAGCTGACCGACGCCGACGCCATGAAGCTCGAGGAGATGAACCTCGGGCAGATCATCGACGTCCGCAACCGGCTTGCCGCCTCGCAGTCGTCCGCCGCGGCACAGGCCCAGCAGTCCATGCTGAACGCGTGGATCCGGTTCCGCCTCCGCAGCAGCGACCTCACGGAGCGGATCAAGCTGCCGCTGGACGACCGTCCCGCGGCGGAGCAGGCGCTGCTGAACGCGCTGCCGGAGGAGTACCGTCTGGCGGTATTCATGAAGCTCAAATACGGAGATTCCGACGTCGACTATCAGAAGGTCGTCCGCGGTCTGCCCAACCTGGCGTTTCGCGACGGGACGACGCTGCTGAGCTATGCGAGCGCCGATGCAGAGGAGCTGCAAAACGAGTACGTCGCCTGCGGCAAGGCGCTGCAGACGGCGGAGGGCGACGAGAAAGCCGCGCTGCTGCAAAAGCAGACGACGATCGGCTCGCTGATGGTCGCGAGCAGCGGCAAGGGCGTGATCCCCTTCTATGAGCTGGCGACCGGCAGCGACGGGCAGGCGAAGCTCTATTCGCTCGGCAGCGCTGAGCTGCTGGGCGGCGATTACCGCACGCAGGAGGCACTGCAGTCGCTGCGCTCGCAGTACGGTTCGAACCAGACGGCGGCGCAGGTCATCGACGCGTTCATCGCGTACCGCAACGCGATCGCGCCGGGCGTCGCCATCTTTGACCTGCCCATGAAGGACACCGTGCGGGAGGTCACCGCAAACGGCGTGGAGACCGTGCGCGTGAAAGGCAGCGGCAGCTATGTCTTCACCGTATATCAGGCGCTGGAACTCGGCGCGGCGGAAAAGACGCTGCTGAGCGCCCTGACCGCGGAGAACCGGACGCCGGCGCTCTCCCGACTGATCACGGGCAAGACGAGCGGCGGTTACAAGCATACCTCGTCGCAGGGGAACTATACGAAAACGCTGGATGCGATGAGCTATCGGGAGCTGGCGGATTATCGCGGAGAGCTGGAGTCGGCGTACAACGACCTCGGCGGAGACGCGGCGCGCAGACAGGAGCTGGATCAGTGGCTCTCGCAGGTCTCCGCGTGGATCGCCTACCGCCGCCCCGCGGGCGGTGCGGAGCCGACCAGCCGCCGGGAGCTGCCCACCGACAGCGGCCAGAGCGGCGGCGGCGCGCCGGGCGCGTACGGCACCTACCTGCTGGAGGTCAGCACCGGCGTCAATCCCGGCGATCTGGTGGAGTATTTCAAAATCATTTACCGCTCTGCCAACGGGACGGAGTATGAGCAGTTCATCTTCCCCGGTCAGGGCGCGCTGTATGAGAGCTATTCGATGGCGAAAGAGGCCGGCATGCCGCGCGGCGAAGCGCTGAGCTGGGTGCGGGACAACCTCGGCTATGAGACGGCGGACCCGCTGGAGGCAAAGGCGCTGCAAAGCTACCACACCGATCAGTTCCTCTTCCGGCCGGAGGGGCAGCTGAGCAGTGTGACAGAGTTGCAGGTATTCATGCGCGCGGACCGGACGGGCAAGTACAAAAACGCGTGGACCTGTCAGGATATGCGCATCTATCGGGTCAGCGCGCTCGGCGGCCTTGTGCGCTACGGCCGCGTTTCCTCGGACGCGTATGTGGACTTCGAGGGCACCCTTGTGGCGGAGGCCACCTTCAGCACGGAGAGCCGCCGTAACATGTCGTGGACCAACAGCAAGCTCTTCCGCTTCGGCGGAGAGAAGGCCGAGAACGGCTACGGCGTCCGCATGGCGTCGGGGAACGAAAAGGCGCGGCAGCTCTACCAGAGGGACAACGTGATCTTCCGTCTCGACTTTGCGGATACCGCCGCGGCGGGACTCGATTACATGTCGACAACCGTAGACGGGAACAAGACGCTGCTCGGCGGCAACGCCGCCGAGGTGCTGGCGCTGACGGTGCGGTATCTCGACAACTGCGGCGACGTGCGCGAGACGACGCTGCCGGTCGTCAGCAACGCGGCGGAGTGGTTCTGCAACGATCAGGGCCACAGCGGCACGCGCGATTTCGCCGGCCTTGCCCAGCAGGGCGAGAAGCTGGCCTTCCCGGGCGTGCTGCCCTGCTTCGATCCGGAGACGGGCAGCATCCTCGGCATGACGGTGACGCTGGGCGCGAAAACGGTTGCAAATCTCGCGGGCATGAAGGCGGTCGGCGGCAATCTGACGCAGGCCGCGCAGAACAGCCGCAGCCGTCAGATCGACGCCAGCGAGCCGAGGACCGCTCCCGGCAGCACCGGCGCTGCGCGCGAGATCGAGGGCACGCGCGACGACGCGGCGTTCAGCTTCGCCGCGGTCTACGCCGGCGCGGAGGGACTGAGCGCGGAGTATGTGGACAACTTCATCCGCTACACCTTTATGGACACGCCCAAATGGTATCACACCGCGTCGGACGCCTCGGGCGAGCTGGTCCGCGCCGCGGGCAGCGGCACCGTCGTGCTGGACAACAGCACGAGACGCGCCGAGAGCGAGGGCCGCTATCTGATCACCATCCGCACCGACGCGCCCGAATCCTCCGGCACGCGGCAGGATCTGACGCTGCGGCTCAAGTATGTGACCATGGAAGGCGCCGCGCGGGAGACGGAGCCGTATTCGGTCCGCGCCTACGTCAACGATTTCTACGGACAGTGGCCCAACAGCGGCGGCAGCGCGGACTTCGCATACTACTACGGCGCTTCGCCGAACGGCGAGCTGAAGATGCTCGTCACCATCCGCGACGTCCGGAACTTCACCGGCGCGTCCCTCACGATGGCGGCCGGCTCGACGGACGACTATCAGTTCAGCGACCTCCGCATCCAGCGGGCCGACGACGTGAGCGTGCGCAGCATGAGCTGGACGTCGGTCAGGCTCACTCCGTCGGCGGGCAGCGAGCTGACCAGCGACCGCGTCTATGACCGCACGGTCACGGGCGAGCAGCTGTTCGATCTGGCGTCCTCCGCCCCCGGCGGGACGCACATCCTGCTCCAGAACGGCGAGACCAAGGAGATCGCCGCGGAGACGAAGGAGGTTGCCAGACGCGAGGACGTCGACTGGCAGAAGCTGCGCTACAACATGACCTTTGTGGAGGCCATGCAGAACCTTGATTTCACCAGGGCGCGCAAGAATTACAACGTGACGGTGCAGGTCGCGACCGACGAGCGCTCCACCTACGTGGACGACGACAGCGGCTCCAGGAACAAGTTCTACTTCCAGCTCGTCTTCTCCGGCGGGCAGAGCGGCTATGTTCTGGCAAACCAGCAGCTGTCCTCGGACGGCTTCCGCTCCGGCACGGCGGAGACCTTCACCGTGACCACCAGCCAGGATTACGGCGTGCTCAGCGCAGTGAAAATCATCCCCGACGACATGAGCGGCACGAGCGATATCTACGATAAGCTCAAGATCAACAGCATCCGCGTGGTGCAGCAGGACAACAGCGGCGTCAGCCCCACCTGGGAGATCGGCAACGTGGGCTGGATCGGCATCGACTATCGCGACGAGGGCCGCGCGACCTCCGTCTCCGGCCAGCCGGGCCGCAGCATCGACGAGCTGGCGCGCACGTACAAGGTGACGAACAGCTCCTACACGCTCAACTTCCTTGTCAGCATCACCACCGCGCCCTACGGCACGACGGAGGCGAAGGACGAGAACGGCAAGACGGTCGTCACGCAGGACCCGCAGTTCGAGGGCGACGTCAGCGCCGAGATCCGCTACATCGACTCCAACGGCAACGAGCGCGATCCGGTCGTGATCTCCGACGTGGTGCGGCTCATGTACAACTACAACAACCGCGCACCCGTGTACGACTCGTTCAATCGCGGCGGCGTCACGTCCGTCAACGGCAGGGCGAGCAGCGATCCGCGCTATATGTTCCGCGCGGGCAAGACCGACCGCTTCATCATCCAGCTCAGCAGTCCCGAGCAGATCCTGAGCATGTCGCTGAATGTGCGCAGCAAGGTCAAGACCAACTGGAACGTCAGCGACGTCACGATCTCGCAGATCAAGAGCGACGGCAGCCTTATCGTCAACAGCAGCGACGAGTACGAGATCATCTACCCCTCCGGCAGCGAGCCGGCGTACGTCACCTCGGGCAGCGCACCGAGCTATAAGGCGCAGGTCTCGGCGGCCGGAAACGACCAGGAATCCGGCATCCAGACGATGAACATCGTGTTCAAGAAGAACGAGATCGCCTCGCCCGAGCAGGCGATGGAGCGGACGAGCACCGTCACCAACCTGCCGGAGAGCACGAACGACACGCTGGACATCGTCGTCTACGGGAGCGGCGTGAACACGAACGTGCCCAGAGACGGCTTCGACCTCAAGACCAGCGTGGCCTACTCCACGGAGCTCTATTCCTCGGTGCAGGCGCCGTCCGACGTCATGAGCAAGCAGGTGATGCGCGACGGGACGACGGTGTACTATGCCACCGGCCTTTCGGCGAGCGGACTCAAGGGCGTCAAGAGCCTGACCGCCTCCGTGGTGAGCAGCGGCACGTCGACCACGGTGGGTATTCGCCGCGCCGTTGTGCGGCACATGCGCGGCGACGTGGTGGTCGCCACCTACGAATTCGGCGGCGCGACGGTCATGCGGCGCGGCGCGGCGCTTCCGGCGACCGGCCGCGAGGCAAGCAAGCAGACGCTGACGCTGCAATTCGGAGCGAGCACGCCGACGATGAGCCTGCTTGCGGGCAAGAACGATCTGGCGGTCTCGATCTGGTACAAAGACAGAGGCCCCGTCGGGCAGGGTGCGGGCGCGCGGGAGTACAACTCCCCGAACGTGTTCCTGACAGAACAGGGCGTCACCGAGATCGGACCCGGGCGGATCGTGGAGCTGCGCTTCGAGGAGAGCGAGTTCTCCGAGATCACGGGCGTCTCGATCACGCCGACCGGCACGGTGAGCGCGGAGGTTTCGGCGGCGATCCTCTCCGATCTGGCGGACGACGGCGGAGGCGCCGTCGAGCGCGGGCGCTACAGCTTTGCAAACGGCGTCACGGCGGCGGGCGCCGTACCGCGGCGCATGAACCCGACGGCTTCGACGGACGCTGCGGACACCGGCGTGGTGGAGCCGCTGACGCTGACGTTCCGGACGGGCGCGGCGACAGAAAACTCCGGCGGCGGCATCGACGTGCCGGTGCGTCTGCGGATCGGCTATATCAGCTATCGTACGCAGCTGACCGGCGCGCCTGTCAGCGCCGTGCGCGAATACGCGGATATCCGTGACTTTATCGACGGCGACGTGCGCGCCTTCCGCTCCGGCGAGACGGCGACGGTCCGCCTGCTGGCAAGCGACATGAAGCAGATCCGCTGGATCGAGCTCATGCCGGTGCCGGAGATCGGCGCGGACACCGTCGGACAGGCGTGGAACCTGCAGAGCGTGACGCTGGAGCGCAGCGGCGCCAACCGCGTCGAGCGCGGCTTCTCCGACCCGCTGCTGGTGGGCGAGAACTATCACGTCAACCTTGCGAACATCGTGCTCTCCGGCATGGCGTACGCGGTTTCGCCGAATACGGCGGGCGGCGCCGTCGTGATCGACAACACCAAGGCCGACGCGGCCAATAAGGCGATGGCGGTCTCCGGCGGCAAGCTGGATATCCTGCTGGATTCCGGCCAGAGTCTCTACGTTTCGTCTGCGCTGACCGGCTCGGAGCTGGGCGTGAACGCATCGCTCAGCAGCTATGATCCCGGCAGTCAGGCGACGGGCGTCGCCTCGCTGGGCGACACCCGAGGCTACACGGTGGAGAGCATCGCGCGCAGCGCGGCGGAAACCGCCGACCCCGGCGAGGCGGCGCTGTGGCGCGCGCTCAGGCCGGAGACGGGCGTCTGGAACGCGGACGCGTCCTTCGCCGTCCGGACGATCGACAATGTGGTCGTGACGGACGCGGACGGCAAGGAGACCGCGCAGAAGCAGGAGACGACGGAAGCCCTGCGCGGCGTCCTGCTCACCCCGCCGCGCAACTACAGCGGCAATACCCTCTATTATCGCATTGTACTCTCCTCCGTGGAGGCTCCGGACGTGCAGATGGCCGTCGTCGTGGGCGTCCGGCCGGAGAAGGACCCCTTCCAGGAGAAGCTGGAGCAATATCGCTCTTCGCCCAAACAGACGACGACCGCGTCCGTCCCGACGCCCACGCCCGCCGCAGTGCCGACGCCCACGGAGGCGCCGGCGGGCGGCGAGAACGCCGGCTGAGCGGGAGCGATCAAAGGAGAAACCGACCATGAAAAAGACCGTATGGATCCTCTGCACCCTGCTCGGCGCGCTCCTTCTCACCTCGTGCGGCGGCGCGAGGCGGGAGGAGACGCGCTTCAGCGGCGGCGAGGACACGCCCTATCCCTACGCGTGGACGGAGTGCGCAGACGGCAGCGTCGCCTTTGAGCTGCCGGAGGCGGAGAGCGGCCGCGTCTGGCGCGGAGCGTCGTCGGACGACGGCGTCGTGTCGCTGGACGTGCTGACCGCCGCGCCGCGCGCGGAGGGCTCCTCCGTCGTGACGTTCACGCTGACCGGAGAGGCGGATGAAACCGAGCGCCTTTGCGAGCTGCGTTTTCTGCTGGACGTCGAGGGCGACAAGCCGGCGGCGACGGTGCGCAGCCACTCTGCCGCGCTGCTGCAGGGCGTCCTGCACGGCGGCGAGGAGTTGGGCTGCCCGTATCGGCTGTGGAAGGACGCCGACGGCGAGCAGCGGCTCGTGATCGGGGATACGGAGCTTTCTTCGTGGAGCATCTATCTTCCGGCGGCCGGCGTGATCGACTGCCGCGGTCTCGCCGCCTCGGAGGGCGGCGTCGCGGCGCAGCTTTACGGCGTCGCGCCGGGGGAGGCGGCGATCTCTTTCCGCAACGCGGAAAAGGGACTTTGCCTCGATCTGCGCTGCGCCTCGGACGGGTACGGCGACGTGACGGTGCTGGAGCACGCCATGCGGGCCTACGACGCGGAACAGGAGGGCCCCGACGGCTACGCCGAGGCGAAGGCCCTTGTTCCCGCGCTGCCGCTTCTGGAGGAGGCGGAGATCTATCGCACGGCGGCGCTGGGCGGCGAGGAAGCGGATACGGCGATCGTGACCGTGCGCTATTTGCCGGATGCGGACGGAAGCGCGGAGGTCGCATACACCTGCTATCTGTCCGAGAGTCTGACGGAGCGGGAGCTGGCTGTGGGCGCGCTGCTGCGCGCACGCGTGAGCGCCGAGGACGATGCGGCGGCGAACGAAGCCGCGCTGGACGGGGCGCTGGCGTCGGCGAAAAAGCGCGCCGTCGGCGACACGGAGCTCACCGTGCTCACGACGAAGGACGGCGCCTATGCGCTGTGGACAAAGGACGGCTGCGCGTATCTTCTGAGCAGGAAGGGCGTTTCCTCGGAGCAGGAGAACGACGCGATCCGCGCGGTGAGCGACGCTGCGGCGAGGCTGCTCGGCTGAGCAGAGAGAGGAAGAACGGGAATGAAAAACCCCTTGAGACAAATCAAGTGCGCTGCGGCGCTGCTTCTCGCGGCCGCGACGCTGTCGCTTGCCGGCTGCGGCCGGGGGAGGACGGAGGTGCTCGACGGCGCCTATCCCAATGAGGCAGCCTACGAGGAGGACGTGTCGGTCGCCCCTTCGCCCTATTTCCTCGGCAGGTGGTACGCGGAGTCGGAGGACATCTCCGCACTGCTCACAGCGGGCGAGGGCGGCGCGGTCTCCGCGACCGTCCTTTCGGAGGACGAGACGACGGTCAGCACCTGGACCATGACCGCCGTCTACAGCGACGGCGCTTACGTCTATACCGACGCGGAAAAGACCGTGAACGTGTGGCAGGAAAACGATCCCTTCCATGATACGGAAGAGACGGCCCGAACGAACGGCGCGGGCCGCTTCGAGGTGACGGACGACGGCCTTGCGTGGACGGATGAGAACGAGGGGCGGACGGTGCAGCTGCTGCACGGCCCCGCCACGGGCCTGTGGCCGGAGGGACTCTATTACGGTCTGGACGGCGCGGGCGGCACGCTGCGCATCTCGCTGGACGACGGCGGCTGGGGCGTGGAGCTTTCCCTGCCGGGCACAGCGGAGCTTGCCGATCCGCACGCAGAGCCGAACGCCGCCCTTGACGGGTTTACCTTCCGCCATGCCGACGCGGAGGGGAACGATGTGTGCGTCTGCAGCCTGACGGGCGTCGGAGACCGGATGCTGCTGACGGTCACGGAGACGGACGAGAGCCTGCTCTCCGGAGATACCAAACTGCTGTTTACTCCCGTGGAGTGAAAAAACCTCCCGGAAAAGGCAGAAAGGGGTGCGATCGCACTTGGCATTGAACATCAAAATCATCAAAAGGGATACGGTGGGCGAGGTGCGCCTGATCGGCAAGATGGACAGCATAGCTGCCGCAGAGGCTGAGAAAGCGCTGCTCAGCGTGGCCGACCGCTTTGATCATATCGTGCTCGATCTGGCGGAGCTTCAGTACATTACCAGTGCGGGGCTGCGTGTGCTGAAGTCGCTCTATCTCGCTGTGCGGAGAAGGGGCGGTTCACTCTCCTGCGTCAACGTAAACAAGATGGTGATGGAGGTTTTTGAAGTCACCGGCTTTGTCAGTATGCTGCAATTATCGTAAGAGGCGCCATGACACGACTGGAAAAACGACAAAAATGGATCATGTGGGCAGGCTTTGCGGGGCTTCTTGCCCTGTTTTTCGGCTTGACCGCGCTTTGTTTTGCGCGTGGGTTCGACGGCATGGAGCCGCCGTGGCTGTTCAATACCGGCGCGGACCTGCTGGGTGTTGCGGTCAGCGCGGTGCTGTATTACAGCTGTATCACCGATCTCGGCAGCGGCGAGGAGAGCGCGGGACATTTTGCCGCGCTGATCGCCATGAACGCCTTTACGCTTTTCAACGACGCGGTCGGATGGCTGCTGGAGGGGAACTCGGCCCTTCGGGAGCTGTATATCGGCAGCACGATCTGCTTTTACCTGGACGGTGTGATCATCGTTTATCTGCTGCTGCGCTATCTCCGCTCCGCCCTTTCGATCCCACCGCAAATGGCGCTTTGGGCGCGGCGGCTGTCGATCTGGCTGCTCGTTCCCGCTGTGGCGGCGATCCTTGCCAATCTGTTCACGCCGCTCTACTTCCAGATAGACGCGGAGAGCGTTTACCGACGCATGCCGTATTACCCGTTCACCATGACGTATTTCTGCATCTCGTTCGTCATCTCCGTCGTGCTGGTCCTTGCGTCGGACAACTCCCCCCACAAGCGGCGCATCATGCTGACCTTTATGGCCATGCCGGTGGTCAATATCGCGTCGACGGGACGGATCTACGGGGTGTCGACGCAGTATGTCACGACGCTCCTGTCCATCATTCTGATCTACGGCGCGGTGTACTCCGACCGCGGACGACAGATTGCGATCAGTGCGGCGGAGCTGGAGCTGGGCGCGAAGATCCAGACCGCGGCGATGAACAAAGACTTTCCCGAGGACCCGCGCTATTCGATCGCGGCGTCCATGGAGCCGGCCAAGGAGGTCGGCGGAGACTTCTACGACTTTTTTCCGGTGGACGACGACCGTCTGGCGCTGGTCATGGCGGACGTCAGCGGAAAAGGCGTACCGGCGGCGCTGTTCATGATGAACGCCAAGGCGCAGATCAAGGGCGCGATGCAGAAGGGGCTGAGCCCCGCCGAGACGCTGTACGAGGTCAACGCGCAGCTTTGTGTAAACAACACCGGCCATATGTTCATGACCGCGTGGATCGGGATCGTCGAGCTTTCCACCGGGAAGCTGGCCTATGCCGACGCGGGGCACGAGGAGCTGCTGCTGCGTCAAAACGGCGCATGGCGATTTGTGCCCAAAACCTCCGGCGTGGCGCTTGCGGTGTGGGAGCCGAAGGATTTGGCGCAGCTGGAGGATCCGTACCAGTTCACCGACACGGAGCTGTATTTGAGACCGGGCGACATGCTGATCCAGTACACGGACGGCGTAACGGAGGCGACAAACGACAAGGGCGACATGTTCGGCACGGCGCGGCTGCTCTCGGCGGTGAGAGCAACTTCTTCGAACGAGCCGCAGACTGTTTTGGAGCGGGTGCAGGGAGAGATCAGCGCCTTTGCACACGAAACGCCGCAGTTTGACGACGTCACCCTGCTCTGCATGGAGCTGAAATAGGAGAATCATGAGAGAACGTTTCGGACAACTGAACACCCGACAGATCAGCGCAAAGCTCGGCTTTGCGGTTCTGTGCTTCATCATGGCGGCTTCTCTGAGCCTTCTGTACGGGCGCGGGCTGGACGGCATGATGCGCAGCGGCTATTTCAGCCTCGGCATGGACGTGGCGGGCGTTGCGATCTGCCTTGTGCTCTACTACAGCTGCATGACGGAGTGGCGGAACACGGAGCAGAGCGCGTCGATGTTCACCGGCCTCATCTTCGCGCAGGGGTGCATCCTCTTTTTCAGCGAGTGCACCTGGCTGGTCATGGACATCCCGTCGCTGCGCATGTGGAACGTCCTTGCCAACGTCCTCTTCTTTATGGGCGGCGGCGCGCTGCACGCTCTGTTCTGGCGCTATATCTACACCTCACTGCATCTGCGGCACAACGCGCTGATGCGGATCCTGGACAAGGTGCTGCTCGTCCTGCTCGCAGTTGAGATGTGCCTTGCGCTGGCGAATCTTTTCTTCCCGGTCATTTTCAGCGTGGACGAGGCGGGGCACTATGCGCGCGCGGCCTGGTATCCCTACTGTCTGATCTACGCGCTGCTCTGCCTCGGCGTGACGATCCTGGGTCTGATCCTGACCTCTGCGCCGCTGCGGCAGAAGCTGGTGATCCTCTCCTTTGCCGCAATCCCGTTTTTCAGCATGTATCTTACGCGCAACCGCTTCGGCATCTCCACGCAGTATGCCTCGACGCTGGTATCCATCGTGCTGATCTACGGCGCGGTATACGCGGAGCGCGGGCGCCAGATCGCCGTGGGCGACACGGAGCTGGAGCTGAGCGCGAAAATACAGCACGCGGTATTGAGCCGGGACTTTCCCCGGAGCGATCGCTATTCCCTGTGGGCGTCCATGGAGCCGGCCAAGGAGGTCGGCGGCGATTTCTACGATTTCTTTCCCGTGGGCGGCGGACGCGTTGCGCTGGTGATGGCGGACGTCAGCGGCAAGGGCGTGCCGGCGGCGCTTTTTATGATGAACGCCAAGGCGCTGATCAGAAACGCCGCGCAAAAGGGCATGGACCCGGCGCAGGCGCTGCGCGAGGTCAACGCGCAGCTGTGCGAGAACAATTCCGGCGGGATGTTCGTCACCGTCTGGCTCGGCATCCTCGACCCCGCCGACGGAAGCGTGGTCTATGCCGACGCCGGACATGAAAAGACGCTGCTGCGCCGGGACGGCGTGTGGAGCTTTGTGCCGAAGAAAAGCGGCGTGGCGCTGGCGATGTGGCGGCCGGAGGACTTTGCGTATCTGGACGAGAGATTCCACTTCCACAACGAAACGCTGCATCTGAGCGCCGGCGATATGCTGATGCAGTACACGGACGGCATTACGGAGGCGGAAAACGACCGCGACGAGATGTTCGGCGACGAACGCCTGCTTGCGGCGGCAAACGCCGCCGGCACAGCGGACCCGAAGGAGCTGCTCGAGCACATCCGCGCGGCGGTGAACGGCTTCGCGCACGGCGCGGCGCAGTTTGACGATATCACCATGCTGGCAGTGAGCTTATTAGGAGGTTGAGGATCATGGTCCATCTGAAGCTGATCAAAAAAGAGAACGAGGCGCTGCTGTACATCGACGGAAGGATCGACTCCAACAGCGCGCCCGATCTGGAGAAAAAGCTGATGGCGCTGACCCCGCGCTTTGACCGCATCACGCTGGATCTGGCGAGGGTGAGCTATGTGTCCAGCGCGGGGCTGCGCGTTTTGAAAAAGCTGCGCCTTGCCATGCGGGACAAGGGCGGCTGCGAGCTTCGGAACGTCAGCGACGGCGTGATAGACGTGATGCGGGCCACCGGCTTCGACCGCGTGTTTCGTCTGTAAGCGCAAGGAGGAATACACGATGTCTTTTACCGTTGAAGAACTGTATCGGGGGCTTCTGAACGGAAACCGGAACGATCATTTCAGTAAGCCGGAATCGGAGTGGAATCTGTACGACTTCCTCTGCAATATGTGCGTTCAGCTCGGCTCTGTCGCGCACCCCTTTGCCGCGCGGGAAAACGACCCGGACGTTCCGCGGGCCCTGCAGCGGCTGAACAACCTGCTGTATGCGCTGCTGCATGAGGAAAACCGGCAGCGGAGCGAGCGGCAGATGTTCGCGGACCACGCGCAGAGGCTTTCTGACATGGCGCGGGAGGTGCAGCGGCTCGCGGCTGATCCGGATCTCCGGCTCAGCGACAGACAAGGCGCGGCGCTTGCGACCTTTGCGCAGGGCATACAGGCGAGAGCGGCGGCAGGCGTCGACGATCCGAACGCCGCTGCCGCGGCGAATACGCCGGTGCTGCGCGCCGAATTTGCGCCGAGCCGCCTTGCGCTGCTTCGGCGCGTGCAGGCCCGACTGGAAGCCACCGGCACCGGAAGGACCTGGTACGGCGCGCGGCGCAGCGCCAACAGTCCGGCATACGGCGCGCTCTGCCGCGAGGTGGCGCGCCAGATCCGCCGCCTTGAGGCGGGGCAGCCCACCACGCAGCTCGACCGGGAGCTGATGCTCTCGGCGCTGGACGGCTACACCCGCGGCCGCGAGAGCGGGCGCGGCACGGGCTACGGGCGGGATCGGCAGGAATGTGCGCTGCTGCTCTATCGGGAATACACCGTCGCAAAGACGCTGCGTCCGGACGGCGGTGTGGAGGAGAATGTCGACGACTTCCGCCCCGTTGCGGAGCGCTTCAACGCCGCGCGCTGGTTCAGCCGCCGCATCGACCCCGAGCGCGACTGCGTGATCGGCGAGGTGGAGACCAGCTGCGCGAAGCTGTTCGCCCGCGCACAAGAGAACGCGAATACGCTGCTGCGGGGGCTGACCGAGCCGCCGACGGACACGGCATGGGCCGACTTTGAGCGCGCGTATCTGCGCGCCGCGGCGCTGCGGCGTCTGGCGGTGATCACGCGTCTTGGCGGGAACCGCAGCATTCCGAGCGCGGAGCAGATCGAGCAGGAGGCCAATCGTCTTTTCGCGCCCGCGTGCGCCTGCCGCGAAGTGCTCGCGCTGGCAAAGTCCAGTCCGGAGCTGCGCGGCGAGCTGATGGACGCCATGTTCACGAACGTGAACCTCGACGCGCTCTCGGCGCAGCATTTCTTGAACACGCCCGATCCGATCACGGAGCAGCTCGGTACGATCCGGAACGTGCGTGTGCGGGAGCGTCAGCGCATTTTGATGCAGGAGCTGGGCGCGGCCGCGCGCGGCGAACGGACGGGCGAGACCCGGCGCGCCGCCGTGATGCGGGGCGTCCTGCGTCTGGTCGAGCTGCGCCGCATGGCGGCGGGCGGACAGGGCGCCGACGCGCGACTGACCGACGAGGCGCTGGACGACGCCGTTCGGGCGAACGCCACGGCGGCGCTCTCCGCGGCGGCAGCCGGATGCGCCGACGATCCGGAACGCGCAGCCGAAGCGCTGGCGCTGTTTGAGCGCAGCCTGTCGCTGCCTCAGCTGACAAACGCGATAGAGCGTCTGCAATACGACACGGCGCGGGCGCAGCGCGAGAGGGGGACGCAGCGTCTCGACGAGCTGCTGGACGGCGCGTGGGGCGAGGAGGCTCCCGCGGCGGCGGAGCAGGCGCTGCTCACCGTTGCGGCGCTCAACAACCTTGCCGCGCGAAACGGCATGAGCTTCCGCCCCTCTCCGGCGGAGGTGCAGGATGAGATGCAGCGGCTGCGGGAGAACGGACTGTTTATCACGCCGCTCCGCAACCATTTGCGCTCGAGCAATGACGTGCGCGCTTTCCTGCGTGGCATGGCGGCGCAGCGCGCGGAGGCGGAGCTGGATTATCTCAGGCGGACGGAAAACCCCGATCCCAGCCTGACCGCCGAGCAGCGCGACGCGGTCGCATCGCGCCGCAGAGCGGCGCTTGCGCGGCTGATCGTCCTGCGCCGGCGCCAGGCCGAGACCGGCAACGTCAACGTGTTTCTGAACGACCGCGGACTGGAGGAGTCCGCGAACCGCGTCATGCTCACGGAGGGCTTCCGCGCGCTGACGCGCGCCATCGATGCGGGCGGACACAGCGTGCAGAGCGTTACTCGGGAGCTGCTCGCACAGCCCAACAGCCGCTTCAATACGGTTTACAATCAATTCGTGGAGCCGCTGCGCGAGCAGTATCCGTGGCGGGAGATCGAGGACAGCGCCGAAACGCTTTACAAGCGGAGACTTCGGGAGCTCAACCCGGCCGATCTGACCGGAAACGAGCTGGAGCGCACGCTTGCGGAGATGCTGGCGATGCGGCGCCTCACGTTGGAGCGGGATACCGGCGCGCAGACCAAGGTGGACGGCGATATGCTGGCCATTCTGACGCAGCAGACCCGAGAAACGCCGGTGTATGTCGCCATAGTCGCGCGGCTGCGGCGTGAGCCGGGCTTTGCTCCGCAGGTGCGGCAGCTGCTCCGAAACGCGGAGAGGCCCGCGCAGCTCCAGGAGCGGCAGGCGTCGGATCGGAATATCCGCGACCCACTGACGGAGGCGCTGGCGGAGATCAGCGTGCCCACTGTGCGCGAGCGCTTTGACCTGCTTGCGGAACAGGCGCGGAGCATGGCGGCAGGCTGGAACGCACAGCAGCTGACCGAGGCGCAGCGGCAGGAGCTGCGCGCCCTTGCCGTGCAGCTGATGACGCTGCGCGCCTGCCTCGCGGACGAGGACGGCGGAGAGCAGCGCATCACCGACGAGCGGCTGCGGGAAAAGGGCGCGGAAATCGCAGCCACACAGCTTGCGGCGGCCGTTTTGGATCGCTGCGGCGATAAGATGTCAACCGGTAGAGCTATGGTAAACGTACTTACAGATACCGGAACGTTACAGAATAATTCGGCGTACACGGCGGCGTTGACAGATCTTGCCGAGCGGGAGCTCGTCACCCATGAGGAGAAGCTGAACGAGCTGACCCGCAGCTTCGCCGCAAAGAAGCGCGAATTCGGCAAGCTTCTGACGGGGGAGCAGCGCGCCTGGCTGCGTGACGCCGCCGTTCGCGGCGTGGCGCTGCGCACGGTCATCGAGCGCAGTCCCATGGATCTCTATTCGGCGGAGGCCGTGGAGCGGGAGATGGAGCGCATCCGCCGGTCGCCCGACATGGAATCCGCTCTCGAAAAGGCTTATACCGGCGAGACGGCGGAGACCCTGCTCGACCTGGTGGACTCCGGCTGGGAGATCGCCGAGACCAACCGGCGGCTCAGCCGCTTTGCCGAGGCGCCCGCCTCGCTGTGGGCGGACCTCGCGGTGCGCCGCCTGCAAAACGCCCTGCCGGAGGAGAAGTCGTCGTGGGCCGAGGGCGAGAAGGAGCAGATGCTCCAGGCCTTCGCCATGATGGCGTCCATGTCGGAGCGGACGTACAGCGAGGGCCGGGACGAGGAGATGAAGCTCTCTGCCGCGCGCGAGCAGGCCGGGCGGTATCTTGCATCCCGCCGGGACGAGCTGGAAGCCATGTTCACCACGCCCGAGGGGGCGCGCCGGGCGGTGCGAAGCTGCCTTGTCGTGCGTCTGACCGAAAACTTCACGCAGGTGGACGCGCTCAACGAGCAGATGCGGCGCGAGCTCAAGAAGGACGCGCCGGATCGGGAGGTCCTTCAGCAGATCAAGGCGCAGAAGACCGAGGCGTACGCCCGTCTGATCGCGCTGCGCCTGCTGGAAACGGAGCGGGACGCCCGCGACCGGAAAAAAGGCGTCGCCGGAAACGTCACGGATCAGGAACTGGAGAAAAAGGTCGGCGAGATCAAGAGCACGGAGCGAAAGACGCTCCTGCGGGGCGGCCTCTCCGAGGAGGAGACGCTCAACGACCACTTCAAGAAGATCGCTGCGCTCGTCGAGTACAGCAGCGGCCTCAACGAGGAGGAGTTCCTGCTCCGCATGCTGCGCGGAAAGCACCGGAGCTTCGCCGACGTGATCCCCGAAATCGGACAGAAGGCGTTTCTCGTCGCGTACGACACGCGCATGGGCGCGCTGCAGCAGCAGATCAGCGAGCTCAACCGCAAGCTGGAGCAGGAGGGCACGACCCTTTCCGACGACGCGCGGCGGCAGCTGGTCGAGCGGAAGCTCGCGCTCTACGTCGACGCCGTCGCGCTGCGCAGGGAGAAGCGCGCCGGCACGTTCGTCAGCGAGAAGGTACACAAAGCGACCTGCGAAGGCGTTCGGATTGGGCGGGAATACGCCCAGATCAAACAGCTCGTCGAGGTGAGCCGCGGCAATGCGGACGAGGCCGAGCTGCTGGCCGCCCTCACCATGGAGAGGCGCGTGAGCGGCGATGAGCGGGAAGCACAGCGCGAGATCGACGCGTCGTACCGCGAGGCGGCGAACGCCGCGGAGGCAAAGGCCCGCCAGATCCGGCAGGAGCGCAGCGCCGATCTGCCGCCTGTTGCGCCGATGGGAAACGAGCGGCAATCGGAAGGAAACGGGCCGCAGAACGAGATCAATACCAATCGGAGACGGTCGGACGCTCCCGTCTTATAAAACCGACGCTGAAGAACGGACGATTACAAGGAGGAAACAGGATGGCAGACTTTACGATCGAAGCGCTGTACACATCGATGCAGGCGGGAGGGGAGCAGGCGTACCGCGAAAAAGAGCGCGCGAGCTGGACTCTTTTTGACTGGCTGTGCGCGCTGCGGGACGGGCTGACCGGCGCAAACGCCGCGGAGCATCGGGATGAGTTTGACGATATTCGCCGGAGCATCGACGCGCTGCTGGCCATGAAGGCCGCGGCGGCAAGCGATAATCTGACGCAGACGCAGATGATGGCCCGCGGGGGCCGCCGCCTGCGCGAAGTGTACCAAAAGCTGCGCGACCTGTCGTCTCTGAACAGCGCCTTTTTCGGTGAAAACGAGCGCGAGCTGCTGACGGCGGCGGTGCAGAGCTTCACCCGAACCGACGAGCCGGCCGCCATCGCGGCGGCGGAGCAAAGCGAGCAGGTCAGCGCATACAGGCAGGCCGCGCGCACCTATCTGCAAACGCTGGCCGCGCAGCGGCGGGAGTTGGACGGCGAGGCCGCCGATACCGAGCAGAGCCGAGAGCGGCGGAGAGAGCTGACCTCGCTGATTTACGTCACGTACCATCGCATGACCACGGCGGACACGGCCATACCCCATGGCTATCCCGCGGTGTTCAACCGCTATGAGATCGCCGCCGAGGCGAAGCTGCTGATGAGCCGGCCCGACTTCCGTGCCGCCGTCGAACAGGCGATGCAGCCGTCGGCCGCCCTCGGCCAAAGGGCCGAGGATGATCCCGAAAGGATCTATTCCGCTATCGGGGGCGGGGTGCAGGAGACCTTCCGCGCGTTCCTTGCCGCCGACCGCGGCGGCGCGCCGCTTTCCGGAGAGGACGTGCCGCGGCGGCTTGCGGCTCTGCGCGCGGTGCTCGCCGAGCTGGAGGCCACGGGTACGGGTTACACGCTCTTTTATCTTCCGCGCCGCTCGAACAGCGCGGCGTACGAGAATGTGCTGACCGAGCTGCGCAATCAGATCGGGCGCATGGAGGCCAACCTGCCGGTCGGCCCCAACGACGACCGGCGGATGATCGAGGCGCTGGACGCCTACACCCGCAACAACGAAACCGTTCGCACCAGCGCTTTCGGACAGGTGCGCCAGCGCGGCATGCTCCGGCTCTACCGCGAGTTTGCCGACCGCCACGCGCCCATCCCCGAGGGCGGCGTGCCGATCCCGAGCCGCGAGGAGGTAGCGCGCCGCTTCAATCAGGCGCGCGGCGCGCGCCCGGGCGCCTCGGACTACGTCGATTTGGACGACGTTGCGTATGCGCCTGTTTCGATCGGCATGCTGGCCGACGCGGGCTATCATGCGACGCTCAACGAGCTGCAGGAGCGGCTTTCCGCCGGCCTGACCGCGAGCGATACGCGCGCGGCGGTCGAGCAGGGTCTGTACCGCGCCTTCGCCATCCGCGACGTCGCCATGCGGGATCGGGCGGGGGAGCTCGCCGCGGCGAATGAGGAAAGAATTACCGCCGCCACGGAGCGGGTGCGCCGAAACGCGCAGATTGCGGCGGCGATCGGAAAGGCGCTGACGAACGCGGAACGCGCCAACGAGCTGCTGAACGTCCTGCGCGGCGCCGATCTGCGCGCGCTCAGCGAGGCCTATCTCGCCGAGCCGGAGCGTGAGAGCTTCCGCGATCCGCTGATGCCCGCGCTGCGGACTCTCGGCTATCCCACCGCGGCGGAGCGTCTGCGCCTCCACTTAGAGGGGCTGTTGGCGTCGAAGCTGATCACCGAGGGCGGCAGGCCGCTCTACAAGGACCGCGCCGAGAGCGTTGTCGCGCTGCGGCGGCTGGCCGCGGCTTCGGAGCAGGGGACGGCGCTCCACGTCGGCGACGCGCAGCTGTCGCAGGCTGTCGCCGCCGCAAAACGAGACCTTCGGTTGGACGAAGCGATCGCCGCGGCGCAGAACGACGCAGCGCTGACGCGGCCGTTCACGGCGCTGCTTTCGGACGAGACGATCTCCGTCGACGAGCTGGGCCGCCGCATCAGCGCCTTTGCCAACGGGCGCGTCGACGCCATGGTGGAGCGCGAGCGGAACGAGATCGCGGCCCTTCCGGAGGGACAAGCCCTCGAAGCGGGCGAAAACCGCGACGCTGTGCGCGATAAGCTGGTGCGGCTCGCGGCGCTGCACGCGCTGCGCCATGAGCAGAACGCGGCCGAAGCCGAACGCGAGTTTACTTATCAAAACCTGTTTACAGACGACGAGATCGCCCTTGCAGTGAGCGCTGTGCGGCAGAACGCGGCGTTTATGGACGCTCTGGAGCAGAGACTTACGAATACGGACGCCGCGCGCCGCGCGGCAGACGACATCGCCGCCGTGCGCTATGAGCGATTGCTGGCGGAGATGCGCACGCGGGCGGCCTCCTTTGCGAGGGAGACGGACGCGGCGCAGCGCGGCGCGCTGTCCGAGCAGCTCAAACGCGGCTTTGCGGAGCTGACTGCCCTGCGCGCGGCGCAGCGGGAGGGCGGCCTGAGCGCTCTTGTTTCGGACGAAGAGCTGGCGAGCCGCGCAAACGCGCTGCTCACCTCGGACGGACAGCTTGCCATCGGCTTCGCGCTGGAGCGCAACGCCGCACAGGCGCAGCTTCTTTTGGATAACGTATTCAACCGCTGCGGCGCGTCCTACGGCGCGGCGTTCGCGCAGCATGTCACGGCTGCGGCGAACGCGCCTGCCGCACCGGAGAACGGCACGCTGGGACAGCTGTATCAGCTCCAGCAGAGCGCACTGGACGATCTCGACCTGCAAAGCGCGCAGGGGCGCGCAGACGCGGCCGCCCTCGTCCGCCAGCTGCTGGCGCTGCGTGTGCAGGTGCTGGACGAGCAGGCGGGCCTGTACGCGACCGGCACGCAGCAAAAGCACAACGAGGCCATGCAAGGCGTGGAGAGCAGCGCGGTCTATCAGTCGCTGCTCACGCGCGCGGAGAACGACGCGGTCATTGCGCAGGAGGTCGTGACCGCTCTGCGGAACGAATCCGACCTCTACGCCCTCAAGACGGCGCAACTCCGCGCCCAGGGCGGGAGCTTCCGCGACCCGCTGACGGCGCGGCTCAACGCGCTGACCGCATTCACGGCGCGCGAATACGCCGCGCAGGGGCTGAGCGCCCTGCGCGAAGCGACCGAGGCGCGGGGAACGGCGGAGCAGCGCGATCGGCTGCTGCAAAACCTCGCGCAGGTGCTTGCCGCGCGACGCTGCATGGACGAAGAGGGCGCGGGAGCGCGATTGAGCGCAGAAGCGCTCGCGGGGCGGGTCGACGCGATCCTGCGCGGCGGCGATGCGCTTGCCGCGGCGCTGTATGCCGCGGCGGACCGCGGGGCCTTCCACGGCAGGGGGGCGGAGCTGGCGCAGGCCGTCGCCGACGCGCCGAGCGCCGACGCCGCGGAGCAGGCGATTTACGGCTTTACGACGCTGACGCCGGAGGTCTGGGCGGCGGAGGCCGCGCAGCGTCTGGAGCAGGGAAGCGGCGCAGCGCGCGAGGAACGCATCGAAGCCTACGCGCGCCTGCATGTCATGCGTCTGCTGGCAAAGGACCCGCAGCGCGCGCAGCAGGGCGTCCCGCTGGCGGAGCTGCAGGCAGCGGCGCGGCAGTACCTCGGCGGAAACGGCGTCCGCGCCAAGCTGAACGCCGTTTTTGACCGTCCCGAGACGGCGGGGCAAAGCACGGTGGCCGCCCGTATCGCGCGCGCGGAGCAAAGCGCGCCGGGCGAGACCGCGGCGGAGCGCCTTGCTCGCATGATGGCCCTGCGGGGTCTGGAAAACGACCTGTTTCCCGACGCGCTGGTGAGCGACGCGGAGGTGAACGAGCGCGTGGAGCACGTCCGTCAGGCCGACTTCCGCTACCGCCTTCTGACCGCCGCGCCGAATCTGGACGCGCTGGCGGGCAAGCGCGGACGGGAGTTCGACGTTGCGCTGGAAAATGCGCTCTATCAGCTGCCCGCCTACCGCGCCTTCGTGCTCGACGGTGCGGACGAGCGCAGCTTTGCGGGGCGCAGCCGTCTTCTGGCGGATACGCTTCGCCATGAGACGACGCTTGCGCCGACGCCGGAGGAGCAGCGCGCGGCCTTCCGCACCCGCCTGGCCGAGCTGTACACGCTGAGCCTCTACAACGACGGCGGATGGCCGGCGGAGCAGCTGCCGAACGAGGCGGCGATCGCGGAGCAGGCGAAGCGGATCGCGAACCTTTCCGAATTCCAGGACGCCGTGGCGCGGCTTGAGAACGACCCCGCGGCGCGCCGGCGTCTGCTGGACGCCGTCGGCGCGGGGGTGAGCCCGGCACAATTTGCCGAACAGCTCAACGCGCTTGCCGACGAGACGCGGCAGGCGCGGCGCAGCCGAGATCCGCGGGAGCCCTATGCGCCGTCGGCGAACATCGCTTTCAGCGTGCAGCGCGACGTGATGAAGCCGCTGCTGACCGATCTGCTCAACCCGGGCGTCGGCGACGTATGGCCGGAGGGGAAGCGGGAGCACGTCTTCGACACCTTCCTGCGCGCCCACGCGTACAACAAGCTGTATGTGCAGCAGCCGGAGCGCGCGTTCTTCACGGAGAGCGAGATCACCGCGGAGATCGATCGCGTCCGGCAGGACGAGACCTTCATGCGGCTGCTCGACCGGACGTTCCTGACGCTGACGAGCCTGCGCGAGATCATCTTCAACTACGTGGGATTCCAGAACTGGTCCACCTATGACAAGATCGAAGACTTCCGCAGCACCATTCTGCAGGTCCCCGACTTTAAGGCGGGTCTCGACAACGCCACGGAGGAACAGCTCACGCGGATGATCTGGACCAAGCTGACGGGGCGGGACGCCGCGAATGAGCTCTGCACGACGGCGGAGCTGGCGGCGGGCGGACAGGAAGTGCTGTTCAGCGAGGACTTCCTCGCCATCACCAACGCGATGCGCGCCGACGTGGCGGAGTACGATCGGATCCTTCGCCTGATCTCGCTCTCCGGCGAGCGGTTCCGGGCGGCGTACCGGACGCTTGCCGCCGAATGTCGGAAGAAGTATCCCGACGCGCCCTCCGCGGAAGAGGGCACCGTCGGCTGGGAGTACGAGCGCGCCGTCGAGCGTGTCCGCGCCGCCGCGGCGGACCCGTCGCTTGCGACGGACGCGGCCAAACGCGCCGCATTTGCCGCCGACGTCAGCCGGGCGCTTGCCCTGCGGCAGGCGATACTGAGCAACCGGATCGACGCGGTCGGCGAGTACGTCTGCCAGTACGGCTCGGCGCTGAGAGAAAACCTGACCGAGATCCTCCGGAACGCGCAGAGCCGCGCCGACGCATGGACCGACGGCCTTGCCGACCGGCTCACCGAACCCGCGGTGGCGCAGGGCTTCGTCAACGCGCTGAACCGCGCGGGCAGCCTGCGCCGTCTGCCCGTGCTGAAGCGGCAGGCGGACAATATGGACTTCACCGACCCGCTGGAGACGGCGCTGCGGGAGCAGCAGCTCCTTGCGCGGCCGCGCAGCGCCGCAGAGCGCCGCGCGGCGGTCCTCGCGCAGATCCGCGCCGAAGCGAACCTCCCGCAGGAGCAGCGCATGGCCAATCTGCGCACGCACATCGCCGCGCTCTACAATCTGGCGCTCTACGGCGACACGGCGCAGGACGACATGCCGGACGCAGCTGAGTTTGACGCGCAGGTGCGCCGCATTGCGGGGCTGCGCGACTTTGGCGCCGCCATGGACGCCTATGCCCAGAACCCCGCCGCCATTGCGCAGCTTTTGCAGGCGGTGGAAAACGGTCTCGACGGGGAGGACTTCACCGCGCAGCTGAACGCCCGCGCCGCGCAGACGCGCAGGCAGCAGTTGGGCGTCGACGCCCCGTTCGGCGTCAACATTGCCTTCGACCTGCGCGCCGCCGTCATCAACGAATGGATTGAGCGCTATTCGGATATCGGCAACAGCAGCCGGTGGCAGCACGGGCAGAAGCAGGCGTACTATGACCGCTTCCTCCGCGCGCAGGCGCTGGGCAACCTGTTTGCGGCGCATCCGAACCGCCTCTACTTCACGGCTGCGGAGCGGAACGCCGCACGGGAGAGGATTTTGAACGACCCGGCGCGCGTCGAGCAGCTGAACAGAAGCTTTACAACCCCGCAGACGCTGCGCGAGACCATGGTCAACTATACCGACAACATGTTCTGGCAGTATCTCCCGAGGCTGGAGGAGCTTGTGCGCGACATTGCCCGCGGCGGCGATGAGGCCGAGACCCGGCAGGCCGGAGCGCAGGAGATGCTCGCGGAGGCCCTGTTCCTCAAGCTGAACGGCGAGACGGACCGCGACGCGCGCTTAGTTTTGACGGAGGAAAAAACCGGACGCGTCGAAGAACTGAATGCCACGCCGGAGTTTCGGGCGATCAAGCGCGCGCTCAGCGCGGACTATCGGAATTACGACCGCGTGATCCGCGAGCTGCTCCCGCTCTCCGGCAGCGCGTTCCGCGCAAAGTATCGGGAGATGACGGACGAGTTTCGCCGCGACTATCCCGACCCCAACGCGGAGCGTCAGAACCCGCAGGCGGGCAGCCGGCCTCCGGTCGATCCGGAGCGGCCGCCCGTTGATCGGGCGCAGGGCGTCGGCTGGCCGAAGGCGCCGGAAAAGTCTGTGCCGGTCGTCCGCGGCGACGCAAGCTCTCCCTTCAACCGCAGGCGGCAGGAGCTGCGCGAGGCGCTGGAGGGCGCCTTTGTGGCGCCCCAGACGGTGCGCCGGCAGTTTACGCTGCTGTACGCGGAGGCGCTGCTGCGCAAGGAAGGCGCCCTGCAAGCCGGACGGGAGCCGACGGCGGCGCAGCTGGATGCGCGCATCGAGCGGCTTCGGGACGACGCGCTCTTCCGCAGCTTCCTCGATCACGCGATGGATCGCCGCTATGCGCTGCAAATGCTGGACGGCGCCTTCGCCGAGCCGGATGCGGACGCGATGCGCGCCCAGATGACGGCGCTTGCGCCCACGCAGTTCGAGCAGCTCAAGCTGCAGCTCAAAGACGACGTCGCCGCCATCAAGCGCGACGACCGGAACGTCATCAACGCGAACTTTGCGCGGCTGTATGCGGTGGCGATCCTCGGCGCGGGGCAGGAGCACAGCGACGAGGAGATCGACCGGAAGGCCGAGGAGCTGCGGCGATCCGGCAAGCTGGAGCCGATCTTCCAAAACCTCCGCGACGTGGTGGAGGATAACGACCGCGAAATCACGCTCGTCAACCGCGACGTGGGCGAATGGCTGCTGAACCATGTTTTTGGCGACGCCGACGTCAACCGGATCGAGCAGCGGCTGAACCAAATCGCCTCGATGCAGCCCGACGACGTGCGCGAGATGGCCGAGCTCTATGTGCCCGAGCCGCAGACGCTCACCGTGCCGGAGCCGCGATTTGCGGACAACCCGCCCATGGCGGAGTTCCAGAAGCAGCTCCTGCGCTTCCAGGCGGTGAACAACAAGCGCTTCGCCAACAAGGAGCTGCAGGAGAACCAGGCCCTGCGGCAGGAGTTCGGCGCAGCGCTGTGCAAGACGGTGGCGCTTTACAATCTGGCCCACGCGCCGCAGTACGCGGGAAAGAGCGTCGACAGCGCCGCGCTGCAGGCGGAGATGCAGCGCCTCGCGATCGATCCGGTGATGAGCCGGACGCTGGAGGAGACATGGTCGAGCCACGGGAACGCAAGTCTGCTGATCGAGGGCATGATGCGCACGCAGGACGACCCGCAGCATTTTGTCGAGTTTTTCAAAGCCGTCGGCATGGACGCGTCCGACAGCCGCGAGTGGCTGAACGCCGCCTATCCGCTGCCGCTCAAGCGCTTCACCCGCGTCCGGCAGCCGCAGATCGAGCGCGCGCAGCAGGGGCGGAAGGATTTCCGCGCGCCGAAGTATCAGGTGCTGCCCGCGCTCCAGAAGCCGGAGGCGAGCCGGATCAGAAACTGGACGATCTCGGGCGACACGGAGGCCGACCGGCAGCGCTGGCAGAAGGGCAGCCTGCGCGAGCAGTACCAGACGCTGCTCGACGGGATGAAGCAGGATTATTTTGACAACCTCAACAACCGCACGCCGGCGTACCGCGCGCAGCTGCGGCAGAAGGTCACGCGGCTCTACGCGATGCGTCAGATCATGGCCCTCGCGCCCAGCACGGAAGAAGCGGTGCCGGAGGATAAGCGGGCCGACGTGCAGAACGCCATCGAACAGAAGTGCGCCGAGCTCGGCAGCGACAAGGCGTTCCAGGCGGTGCTGAAGGGCTGCGAGAAGAACGCGCAGAACGAGAGCAAGATCGTGCGCGAGTACTTCTCCGGCGGGAAGTATCCCAATCTCACGGAGCTGCACGCCAAGCTGCAAAGCTTTTCCGATCAGGTGCTGTGCAAGGATCACGGCATCGACTATAAGACCGGACTTCCGGCGAAGAAGGGGCCCGCCGTGTAACACAGCGGGCGGGAAACAGATATTCGACGCAGATCATTTCAGAAAGGCGGCGGCTGAGCATGGAAAGAGAACGGCTGATCGACTCCGCGGCAGAGGAGCGGGAGCGGGAAAAACGCGAAGCGGAGGAGTGGTGGAAAAAGGTCCTCGCGTACTACATGATGGAGGGCTACGTCAAGGAGCGGGAGGCGGCGCAAAAAGAGGCGGACGAAAAGCTGTCGATCGCCCTTGCCCTGTTCGCGGGAACGGGGCAGTATATCAAAAAAAGAGACCTCTGGAGCCTCCTGTTTCAAAAGCCGGAAAAAGGCCTGAGCGGCATGGAGCTGCTGGAGGACATCGGAAAAGACGTGCCGGCCGACAGTGCGTTCGGGACGCTGCTGGCAAGGGTCAAAGACGAAAAGCCGTCGGAGAGAGATTTGAATGATGCGCTGCACCGTGTCATTACGGAGGAGCCCCCGCGCATGATCGAGGCGGCCAAGGAGGAGCGCAAGCGCCGCGCTGAGCGGCAGCGCGACGGCGCGGAGGGCGGCGGGAACGGCAAAGCCGGGAACGCGTGGAATGCGGAGCTGGTCGGGAAACAGCTTGCGTTTCTTCGCCTTGTCATGCCGCCGGAGCTGTATCGGGAGCTGGCGAATACGCTCAAGCGCGAGAACGTGCTCGACGAAGAAAGCCTCGGCGTGAGGCAGGAGCGGCAGAAGCAGTCCTACTCGCAGTACGTCGAGCAGAGGAGGATCGACCCGAAGATCGAGATCCGGGAGGAAGCGGGACGATTGGCCAATCTGGGCGACGTCTATACGGCGGCCGCCTATATGCTCGCAGCATATGAGCAAAGGGATGCGAGAGACTTCGACGCGGAAAAAGCGGACGCACGGGCCATGGAGCTGTCCGGCTCGCGGGCATTTCGCGCGTACATGGACGGGCACCCCGGCAGTCTGATCGCGGCGGCGCGGAACACCGGCGTCGAATCCACGCACGACGATATTGTCGCGCTGGATGCCGAGCTCAAACGCCGCGACGCCGTGCTGACGGACGCGCGGGACAACCTCAAGCGCATGGCAGCCGGCAAGACGCCGTGCTTCCATCAGATGCTGAACGCGCTGAACCGCTTTGTAAACGCGGACGCGGAGCCGACACAGCAGGAAAAGGCGAGCCTTGTACAGGTGCTGGGGCAGTATCTCACCACGGACTGCGCGCCAAACAGTCTCGAGGCGGACAAACTGTGCTTCGTGCAGGCCATGCGCTCGGTCAAGGCACTTGTGCCGGAAAACGAATTTGCGCGGGCGATCGAGCGGGTCAACATGGGCCGCGAGCCGAAGGTGAAAGCGGAGGACTTCGACGTGGGCGTTTCTCCCAAGCGGCCGGAGGCGGAGATCAAAGCGCCGAAAAACGAGATAAAACGCGAAACGCCCGGATGTAAGAAGTGATAGTTTTCGCGGCGGCGGCCCACCGCCCCGTCACCCTTGCATCTTGATTGTTCCGCATGCCTGTATTGCTCATCTCCACCTTCAACGAGGACGGAAGCGTGGATGTGATGAACGCGGCCTGGGGCACCATGCTCGAGCGCGATATGGCCGCGCTGAATCTGACGGAGACGCATAAGACCGTGCAGAACATCAATGAGCTTTCCGTCGCGATCGAGTGCGAGTTCATTGAGTATCAGAGCGACGAAACCGGCCTGGGCGTCATCGGAAAGGCGGTCAGGACCTCGGTCGAGGAGGCCAACCTGAAGGACGGCAAGGTCGATATCGACTCCCTTGAGGCGATCGCCTTTGACCCCTACACGCATGGCTATTACCGGGTCGGCGGCAGAGTCGGCGAGGCGTTTAAGGACGGCTTGAAGCTGAAATAAAACGGGAGCACGAAAAAAGCGGAGCAGACAGAAAATGCTGTCTGCTCCGCTTTTATACTATTCAATGCTTGAGATCAAAAAGCTGTCGTTCTGCCGACGAATTCCTCGTCGTCCAGGCGCTGGCGCTGACCGCCGGAAATGCCGCCGTGTCCCTCGGAAATGAGGGTGTTCATTCCCATGGGCATGGCGCGAATGTCGTCCGCCATGCCGGAGAGCTCCGCGGCCTTTTGCGCCGCCCGGACCAGCCCCAGAAACAGCGGATGCGGGTGATTGGGGCGGCTCTTGAACTCCGGATGGTACTGTACGCCCACATAGAAGGGCAGGGCAGACAGCTCCACCGTTTCCACCAGGCTGCCGTCCGGCGAAAGCCCGCTGAGCGTCAGCCCCGCATCCGTCAGCGTCCGGCGGTAGTCGTTGTTGAACTCATAGCGGTGGCGGTGGCGCTCGGTGATCTGCGTTGTGCCGTAGCAGCGCGCCATGATGGTATCCGGCACAATCTGACAGGGGTAGCTGCCGAGGCGGAGCGTGCCGCCCTTGTCGATCTCGCTGCTCTGCCCCGGCATGAAGTCGATGACCTTGTGGCGGCACTGCGCGTCAAACTCGCCGGAGCCGGCGTCGGGGAGGCCCGCAACGTGCCGCGCGAACTCGATCACCGCGATCTGCATCCCGAGACACAGGCCGAGGTACGGCAAGCGGTTCTCCCTCGCGTACCGCGCGGCGAGGATCATGCCCTCGACGCCGCGGCCGCCAAAGCCGCCGGGGACGAGAACGCCGTCCAGACCTGCAAGCGCCGCTCCGACGTTCTCCGCGGTTATCTGCTCGGAATCGACCCAACGGATCTCGACCTGCGCGCCGAGGGCGCTGCCCGCGTGGCGCAGCGCCTCCGTCACCGAGAGATAGGCGTCGTGGAGCTGCGTGTACTTGCCGACTAGACCGATCGTCACGGTGGAGGTGGGATGCTTCATGCGCTCTACCATGTCTGCCCATTCGGCGAGATCGGGCGCGGGCGTGTCCAGCCCCAGCTTGCGGCAGACGATGCCGGAGAGGTTCGCTTCCTCCAGCATCAGCGGCGCTTCGTACAGGCAGGGGACGGTGCGGTTCTCGATCACGCAGTCCGGCTGCACGTTGCAGAAAAGCGCGATCTTTTGGAAGATGCTCTCGTCCTCGATGGGCTCGTCGCTGCGCAGCACGATCACGTCGGGGTGGATGCCCATGCCCTGCAATTCCTTGACCGAATGCTGCGTGGGCTTGGACTTGTGTTCGTCGGAGCCTTTGAGATAGGGCACCAGCGTCACATGAAGAAACAGGCTGTTTTCACGCCCCACCTCCAGCGACACCTGCCGCGCCGCCTCGATGAACGGCTGGCTCTCGATATCGCCGATGGTGCCGCCGATCTCGGTGATGACCACGTCCGCGTCCGAATGCCTGCCGACGCGGTAGATGAACTCTTTGATTTCGTCGGTGATGTGGGGAATAACCTGCACCGTGGAGCCGAGGTATTCGCCCCGCCGCTCCTTGTTCAGCACGTTCCAGTAGACCTTGCCGGTGGTGAGGTTGGAATAGCGGTTCAGGTCCTCGTCGATGAAGCGCTCGTAGTGACCGAGGTCGAGGTCGGTCTCCGCGCCGTCCTCGGTGACGTAGACCTCGCCGTGCTGATAGGGGCTCATGGTGCCGGGATCGACGTTGATGTACGGGTCGAGCTTCTGCGCCGCGACGGTCAGCCCTCGCGCCTTGAGCAGCCGTCCCAGCGACGCCGCCGTGATGCCCTTGCCCAGCCCCGATACCACGCCGCCGGTGACAAAGATGTATTTGGTCATAGCGTCCTCCGTTAAAGCGTTCTTTCACAAACGGCAAGCCGTTTGTGAGCAGCCATATTTCACGGTTGTCCCGCAGGGACGAGCGAAATGGCGATAACATGAAAAAGGCGTTCATTGGGGGCACTTGTCCCTCAATGAACGCCTTTGTTCAACAAATGGGAGAATACTACGCTTTTTCGCGCTTGTCAATAGGTTTTGATGATGTTTTCCGCAACCTCTCTGCGCGGCAGACGCAGATCCATCGCCTGCTTCTCAATGTAGCGGTGGGCTTCGGCCTCGGTCATGCCCAGCCGCTCGATCAGCAGCCACTTGGCGCGGTTCACGGCGCGGATCTCCTCGATCTTTTCCTCCACCGTCGCCTGCTTTTCCTCCATGCGGCGCAGCCGTTCCCGCGCGGCGCACAGGATGCGCAGCGTCTGCGACACCATCTGCGTGGAGGTCGGCACGGGCAGCACCATGACGCCGTGCTCCATCACCTTGGCATAGACGTCGTCATAGACCTCGCTTTTCACGAACAGCAGCACGCCCGCGCCGGAGCTTTGACAGACGTCCGCGGCAAGGCGGCTGCCGAACTCATCCCGCAGCGGCGTCCGGATCAGCACAAGGTCGAAGGCGCCTTCCAGCAGAGCGCGCCGCGCTTCGCCCGCGCTGAACGCGGCTTCCACCGGGTAGTAATCCGTGGGCGGCAGGAGCGCGCGGGTCGCTTCGATGAACTTGTCGGACGCGGAGACGATCAGGACGCCGTAGGTGTGTTCCTGAAATACCATGCGCGCTCCTCCTTTCCTCGGATTTCAGGGCAGCGTCAACGCTCGGTGTAGGCGCGCAGGATCAACTCGGGCAGATTCTCTTGGATGAAGGCGCTGTCCTTTGCGGCAGCCTCCGCCTCATGCAGCGTGGCGGGGATGCGTTGGTACTGCCGGAGCGTCTCCACGTCGGCGGTGTAGAGATTCACGTCCGCGCTCTTTGGCAGAGGGAGCCGTTTTTCGATGCCGTGCAGCCCCGCGTAGATGAGCAGGGCGTAGGCGAGATACGGATTCGCGGAGGGGTCGGGGGAGCGGAGCTCCGCGCGGTACTGCTCCTGCGGCGCGGCGGGGATGCGGATGAGCTGGGAGCGGTTCTCGCTCGACCAGGTGATGTACCCCGGCGCCTTGCTGCTGCCGAGGCGGCGGTAGGATTCCTCGATGGGATTCAGGAACAGCGTCAGCTCCCGCACCTTATCCATGATGCCCGCAATGGCAAAGGGCAGCTTATCCTGCCCGTCCTCCGCGCGGACGGAGAAGTTGATGTGCATGCCGTTGCCCGCTTCCTCGGGGAGCGGCTTGGGGGAGAAGTCGGCGGCGAGGCCGTTGCGCGCGACGATGGTCTTGACCACCGAGCGGAACGTAATGGCGTTGTCCGCCGCGGAGAGCGGGTCGGAGTAACGGAAGTCGATCTCGTTCTGCCCCGGCCCCTCCTCATGATGGGCGCACTCCGGCTGGATCCCCATCTGCGAGAGCGTCAGGCAGATTTCCCGGCGCACCGCCTCGCCCTTGTCGTCGGGGGCGATGTCCATGTAATGCGCGCGGTCGTAGGGGAGCTTCGTCGGCTCGCCGTCCTCGTCGGTCTTGAACAGGTAAAACTCCATCTCCGCGCCGAAGGCGAAGGACACGCCCGCGCGCTTCGCGTCCTCCACGGCGCGCGCGAGCAGCGCGCGGCAGTCGCCGGCAAAGGGGGAGCCGTCCGGGTGGGTGATGGAGCAGAACATGCGCACCACGCGCCCGTTTTCGGGGTGCCACGGCAGGCTGGAGAGCGTGGCGGGGTCGGGGTGGAGGATGAGGTCGGAGCGCACCTCGCCTCCGAAGCCGGGGATGGCGGAGGCGTCGAAGGGAATGCCGAAGGAAAACGCCCGCTCCAGCTCGTCGGGCAGAATGGCGAGGTTTTTCTGCCGCCCGAACACGTCGCAAAACGCGAGGCGGATGAACTTCACGTCCTCCTCTCTGACGTATTGGATCACTTCCGCTGCCGTGTATTTCATAGCCGCACCCTCCAAAAATGTAAAAATACTGTAAAAGAATACAACGATATTCCCAAAGCTGTCAACAAAAAGATTGACAAACCGGCGTGTACCGCCTATATTCTTTTTGTTGAGACAAGGGCGTCTCAAAGGGCTTTCTATACCCTTTGAGGCGCTCTCTTTTCGCTTTGGAGGATATCTATGAAAGAGAAAATCCTGATTTTGGACTTCGGCGGACAGTACAACCAGCTCATTGCCCGCCGCGTGAGAGAGCAGCACGTCTACTGCGAGCTGAAGCCTTATTCCACCGGAATGGAGGAAATCCGTGCGTTCGACCCGGCCGGTATCATCTTCACCGGTGGGCCGAACAGCGTCTATGATGAAAGCGCGCCGCACGTGAATCCTGCAATCTTTGCGCTGGGCGTTCCCATCCTCGGCATCTGCTATGGATGCCAGCTCATGGCGCGGCAGCTCGGCGGTCAGGTCAGCCCCGCGCAGAGCGACACCGCGCGGGAATACGGCAAAACGCCGACGCACTACGACGCCGCCTGCCGCCTGTTTGCGGGGCTTGCGGAAGAAAGCGTTTCATGGATGAGCCACGGGGATTATATCTCCAAGCTGCCGGATGGGTTCACCGCCTGCGCCCACAGCACCGCCTGTCCCACCGCCGCGATTTGCGACGAAGCGCGTGGCTTCTACGGCGTCCAGTTTCACCCGGAGGTGGCGCACACGGAGCAGGGCGCGGAGATGCTGCGGAATTTCCTCTACAACGTCTGCGGCGTGTCGGGGGATTGGAGCATGGGCAGCTACAAGGACAGCGCTATCGCTTCGATTCGAGAAAAGGTTGGGAACGGACGGGTGCTGCTGGCGCTGTCGGGCGGCGTGGACTCGTCCGTGTGCGCGGCGCTGTTGGCGGAGGCAGTGGGCAGTCAGCTCACCTGCGTGTTCGTCGACCACGGTCTGCTGCGAAAGGATGAGGGCGACGAGATCATGGCGGCGTTTGCCCGGTGGGATATCCGCCTGATCCGCGTCAACGCGCAGGAACGGTTCCTTGCGCGGCTCGCGGATGTGACGGAGCCGGAGGAGAAGCGCAAGCGCATCGGCGAGGAGTTTATCCGCGTGTTTGAGGAAGTAGGGAAGCAGCTCGGCGCGGTGGACTTTCTGGCACAGGGGACAATCTACCCGGACGTGATCGAATCCGGCAAGGGTGACGCGGCGGTCATCAAGAGCCATCACAACGTCGGCGGATTGCCGGACTTTGTGGACTTCAAGGAGATCATCGAGCCGCTGCGTCTGCTGTTTAAGGACGAGGTAAGGGCATTGGGCCGTGAGCTGGGGCTTCCCGATTATCTGGTGAACCGCCAGCCATTTCCCGGCCCCGGCCTTGCCATTCGCGTGCTGGGCGAGGTGACAGAAGAAAAGCTGGTAACGCTGCGCGAAGCGGACGCTGTCTTCCGGGAGGAGATCGCGCGTGCCGATCTATCAGGCGCGGTCAATCAGTATTTTGCCGTGCTGACCGACGCGCGCTCGGTGGGCGTCATGGGTGACGGCCGCACTTACGACCGCGTTTTGGCGCTGCGCGCCGTGACCACGGACGACTTTATGACGGCGGATTGGGCTCGGATTCCCTATGAGGTGCTGGACCGCGCGTCCTCGCGCATTGTCAACGAGGTTTCCGGCGTTAACCGCGTCGTGTATGACATCACGGCAAAGCCGCCGGGAACGGTGGAGTGGGAGTGACGGCGCAGAAATGATTGTGCAAATGTGAGGAAGTCGGCGTCAAATTGGGGAAGTATTTTGCAAATTCTGACGATTGACTTTAGCGCACTACAGCGCTATCATAGCACCATCCAAACGAAAGGGGCATGGCGGATATGACGAAGCTGGGCAACAAGTTCTTCGGCTTTACCTACGGCTATTTCTTTAGCCGTCGATTTGTCGTGCCCGAGTTCGGAAACGAGAGCCGCTGAACATCTTGGTAGCAGATGCGCGGTCCCGTCCGCTTGGGCGGGGCCGCGTTTTTTGTTGTATATCCCCAAAAACGAATTGATAGAAGGAGAACGAACCCATGAAGAAAGCACTTTCCCTGATTCTGGCACTGGTGATGTGCCTCGCGCTTGCCGCCTGCGGCGGCAGCGCCGCGTCCACCACCGACCCCGGCGAGGCGCCGTCCGGCAGCGCAAGCGCCTCCGGCTCCGGTACGACGTCGACGACCCCCGCGGAACCCGCGCAGTCCTCCGCGCCCGCCGCCGGCGCGACCTACACCGTCGGCATCTGCCAGCTCGTGCAGCACGACGCGCTGGACGCCGCGACGCAGGGCTTCCGCGACGCGCTGACCGAGGCGTTGGGCGACGCCGTCACCTTTGACGAGCAGAACGCGCAGGGCGACCCGACGACCTGCTCCACCATCGTGACGGGCTTCGTCGCGAACGACTACGACCTCATCATGGCGAACGCGACGCCCGCGCTGCAGGCCGCTGTCGCCGCCACGAACACCATCCCCATCCTCGGCACCTCCGTCACCGACTACGCCACGGCGCTTGCCATGGACTTTGACGCGGCGAACGGCACGGGCGTCAACGTTGCCGGCTCCTCGGACGGCGTGCCGGGTCAGCTCTACGTCGATCTGCTGCTGGAGCTGGTGCCCGACGCGAAGAACGTGTCCATCCTCTATTGCTCCGCTGAGGCCAACTCCGTGGTGCAGGCGGACGACTTCATCGCCGCGATGGAGGTTGCAAACCCCGACGTGGCCTGCACCACCTTCACCTTCGCGGACTCCAACGACATCCAGAGCGTCGTGACCGCCGCCATCGAGGGCTGCGACGCGCTGTACATCCCCACCGACAACCAGGCCGCCAGCAACATGACCATCATCAACAACGTCTGCCAGCCGGCGAACGTTCCCATCATCTGCGGCGAGGAGAACATGTGTGCGAACGGCGGCCTCGCCACCGTGTCCATCAGCTACTACAACATCGGCCGCGTCTGCGGCGAGCAGGCGGTGCAGATCCTGCGCGACGGCGCGGACGTGTCGACCATGCCCATCGCCTACGCCAGCGATCCCGTGAAGGAGTACAACGCCGACTACGCCGCCGCCATCGGCTTCGGCATGCCGGAGGGCTTCCAGGCCATCGGACAGTAAGATAAAGAGGATCTCCACATGCTTGCATACTTTTCCTCCCTCAATCCCGCGGCGCTCCTACGCGCCTGCCCCGGCGGCGTTGCGCAGGGGCTGATCTGGGGCGTGATGGCGCTGGGCGTCTACTGGACGTTCCGCATCCTGGACTTCGCCGACCTGAGCGTGGACGGCTCGTTCGCCACGGGCGGCGCGGTGAGCATCATGCTGATCCTGCACGGCTGGAATCCGGAGCTGTCGCTGCTTATCGCGCTTGCGTCCGGCCTGCTCGCGGGCTTCGTCACCGGCGTCCTGCACACGCGGCTCGGCATCCCCGCCATCCTCGCCGGCATCCTGACGCAGATCTCGCTCTACTCCATCAACCTCAACATCATGGGCAAGGCGAATCAGGCGATCAACGTTAACCAGACGACGCTTCGCATCACCTCCAACGCCGCGCTGCTGTGGCGCACCATCGGCATCATGGCGGTGTTCTGCGTGATCCTGCCCGCGCTCCTTTACTGCTACCTCGGCACGGAGACCGGCTGCGCGTTCCGCGCCACCGGCAACAACGCCGCCATGAGCCGCGCGCAGGGCATCAACACCGACCGCATGAAGATCGTCGGCCTCTCGCTCTCGAACGGCCTCGTCGCGCTCTCCGGCGGTATGCTGTCGCAGTATCAGGGCTTCGCAGACGTGAACATGGGCCGCGGCGCGATCGTCATCGGCCTCGCCGCGGTCATCATCGGCGAGGTCATCGGCGAGCTGCTCGTCGGCAAGCGCATGAACTACTATCTGCGGCTGCTGTTCACGGTGATCGGCGGCATCATCTACTATCTCGTCTATGTGTTCGTGCTTTGGCTCAAATTCCCGGCGAACGACATGAAGCTGCTGACCGCCATTGTTGTCGCGGTGTTCCTCGCCGTGCCGTACCTGCAGCAAAAGCGCAAGAACTCGTTCCGCCACGCGGGAGCGCTGGCGAAGAAGGAAGGGGGCGAGGGCTGATGCTGCGCGTCGAACACATCTCCAAGACCTTCAACCGCGGCACCATCAACGAGAAGAGGGCGCTCGTCAAGCTGAGCCTTCATCTGACTCCCGGCGAGTTCGTCACCGTCATCGGCGGCAACGGCGCGGGCAAGTCCACGATGCTCAACGCCATCGCGGGCACATGGCCCGTCGACGAGGGACGCATCACCATCGACGGCGTCGACGTGACCGCGCTGCCGGACTTCAGACGCGCGCCGTACATCGGGCGGGTGTTTCAAGACCCGATGCTCGGCACCGCGCCGGATATGTGGCTGGAGGAAAACCTCGCGCTGGCGCTGCGCCGCGGCAAGCCGCGCGGGCTGCGCTGGGGCATCTCCAAGGCCGAGCGGGAGCAGTACCGCCGCAAGCTTGCGGCGCTGGGGCTGGGTCTGGAGGATCGCATGACGACAAAGGTCGGCCTGCTCTCCGGCGGGCAGCGGCAGGCGGTGACGCTGCTGATGGCGGCGCTGCAAAAGCCGAAGCTGCTGCTCCTCGACGAGCACACGGCGGCGCTCGACCCCGCCACCGCCGCGAAGGTACTGCAGCTCTCCGACCAGATCGTGACGGAGAACAACCTCACCGCGCTGATGATCACCCACAACATGAGCGACGCCATCAAGCACGGCAACCGGCTCATTATGATGCACCAAGGGCGCATCATCCTCGACATCTCCGGCGAGGACAAGCGGCGCCTGACCAAGCGCGACCTGCTCGACCATTTCGCCGCCCTCGCGGGCGTACAGGAGGAAACGGACGCGGTGCTGCTGTCCTGAACCGGCGCTGTGCAGCCTGACGAATTTTTCTTTCATGAATCATATTAAATTATGCTATGATAACGATTGAACTTTGACCGGCGCTGCCTTATACTGCTTGCATTGAGACAAAGGCGTCTCAGAGAGTATTTTGCACTCTCTGAGGCGTCTTTTCTTTTTCATGAAAGCTCTGCTTTCACGAAAAATTTAATCGCCGTTTTGCTCGCCCCTGTGGGGCAACCGCAAAATATGGCTGAGAAAGGGTGTTGGATATGGCAGGCATTCCCGATATTTTCGGCTCTCTGGTGTTTGACGAGCGGGCGATGAAGGCGCGGCTCCCCGGCAAGGTCTATCATTCCCTCAAGCAGACCATCCGCCGGGGCGAGCGTCTCGACCCGACGGTCGCCGACGCGGTGGCGGAGGCCATGCGAAACTGGGCGGTGGAGCGCGGCGCGACCCACTTTACCCACTGGTTCCAGCCCATGACCAACGTGACCGCCGAGAAGCACGACAGCTTCCTCTCTCCCGCGCCGGACGGCGGCGTCATTCTGGAGTTCTCCGGCAAGGAGCTGATTCAGGGCGAGCCGGACGCGTCGAGCTTCCCGTCCGGCGGGCTGCGGGCGACCTTCGAGGCGCGGGGCTATACCGCGTGGGACCCGACCTCCTACGCCTTCCTCAAGGGCAAGACGCTCTGCATCCCCACGGCGTTCTGCGCCTACGGCGGCGAGGCGCTGGATCAGAAAACCCCGCTGCTGCGCTCCATGGAGGCGATCAACAAACAGGCCATGCGCGTGCTGCGGCTGTTCGGGAACGAGGGCGTCAGCCACGTCACCACCTCCGTCGGCCCGGAGCAGGAATACTTCCTCATCGACAAGAGCGTGTACGAGCAGCGCCGCGACCTCATCTACACGGGGCGCACGCTGTTCGGCGCGAAGCCGCCCAAGGGGCAGGAGCTGGACGATCACTATTTCGGCTCCATCAAGCCCCGCGTGCAGGCGTACATGGAGGAACTCAACGAGGAGCTGTGGAAGCTCGGCGTCTACGCCAAGACGGAGCACAACGAGGTCGCGCCCGCCCAGCATGAGCTGGCGCCGATCTACACGACCACCAACCTCGCCACCGACCAGAACCAGCTGACCATGGAGATCATGCAGAAGGTGGCGGCGAAGCACGGACTGGTCTGCCTGCTGCACGAAAAGCCCTTCGCGGGCGTCAACGGCTCCGGCAAGCACAACAACTGGTCGATCGCCACGGATACCGGCGTCAACCTGCTCTCTCCCGGCGAGACGCCGCACGAAAACGCGCAGTTTTTGCTGTTCCTGGTGGCGGTCATTCAGGCGGTGGACGAGTATCAGGAGCTGCTGCGCACCACCGTCGCCACCGCCGGCAACGACCATCGCCTCGGCGGCAATGAAGCGCCGCCCGCCGTCGTGTCCGTCTTCCTCGGCGACGAGCTGACCGCCATTTTGGAGGCGCTGGAAACCGACACGGCCTACAGCGCGGCGGAGAAAACCGTGGTCAAGCTGGGCGTCCACGCGCTGCCGCGCTTCGCCCGCGATATGACCGACCGCAACCGCACCTCGCCGTTTGCGTTCACCGGCAACAAGTTCGAGTTCCGCATGGTAGGCTCGTCCCAGTCCATCGCCACCGTGAACACCGTCCTCAACACGGCGGTGGCGGAGTCCCTGCGGCAGTACGCTGACGAGCTGGAGGGCGCGGAGGACTTCAACGCCGCGTTGCATACCCTCATCCAGAAGGCGATCGCCGCGCATAAGCGCATCATCTTCAACGGCAACGGCTACGACGAGGCGTGGACGCGCGAGGCGGTGGACAGGCGCGGGCTCAGTGAGCTGCGCACCACGCCGGACTGTGCGCCCGCGCTGCTCAGGAAGAAAAACGTGGAGCTGCTGACCGCCCACAAGGTCTTTACCGAAAACGAGCTGCGCTCCCGCTATGAGATCATGCTGGAAAACTACAGCAAGACCGTCATGATCGAGGCGACCACCATGGCGGACATGGCGCGGCGGGAGATCCTGCCGGCGGTGTCGGCGTACTCCGCCGAAATCGCGGACAGCGCTGCAAAGAAAAGAGCAATCGCGCCGACGCTGGCCTGCGCCTACGAAACCAAGCTGACGGAGCGGCTGTCGGGGCTTGCGGACAGCATCGCGGACAAGACCGACGCCTTGGAGCGCTCGATGCTCGCCGTGGAGGACGCCGAGGAACCGGTCAACGAGGCGTTCACGATCCGCGATATCGTGCTGCCGCGCATGGCGGAGCTGCGCGCGGCCTGCGATGAGGCGGAGACGATCACCGCAAAACAATACTGGCCGTTCCCGACCTACGGGGAGCTGCTGTTCAGCGTTCGATAAGAAAGAGGTGCTTTTATGTGTTCCATTATGGGATATTGCGACCCTATCGTGCCGGTCGAGGCGTTCAAGACCGGCTTTGAAAAGACCATTTCCCGCGGCCCCGACAAAAGCGCCGTCGTCCACACCGGCGGCGGGGCGCTGGGCTTCCACCGCCTCGCCATCATGGGCCTGCACCCGGAGGGGATGCAGCCCTTCGAGCGCGACGGCAGCTATGTCGTCTGCAACGGCGAGGTCTACGGCTTCGCCGCGCAGCGGCAAATGCTGATCGACAAGGGCTACACCTTCGTCAGCGATTCCGACTGCGAAATCCTGCTCCCGCTGTGGTTCGAGTACGGCGTGGAGATGTTCCCGATGCTGGACGCGGAGTTCGCGCTCATCCTCTACGACGGGAGAACGCAGGAGTTTATCGCCGCCCGCGATCCCATCGGCATCCGTCCGCTGTTTTACGGCTACGATGAAAAGGGCGTCATCGTCTTTGCCAGCGAAGCGAAGAACCTCGTGGGACTGTGCGCTGAGATCAAGCCCTTCCCGCCGGGACACTACTGGAAGGACGGCAAGTTTATCTGCTACGACGACATTGCCAAGGTGGACGCCGTCTGCCATGACGACCTCGAAACCGTGTGCCGGAACATCCGCGACAAGCTGATCGCGGGCGTGAAAAAGCGCCTGGTCGCCGACGCGAAGGTGGGCTTTCTGCTCTCCGGCGGGCTGGATTCCTCTCTGGTCTGCGCCATCGCCGCGAGGGAGAGCAAGGAGCCCATCCGCACCTTTGCCATCGGCATGGACGTGGACGCCATCGACCTCAAATACGCCCGTGAGGTCGCAGACTATATTCACAGCGACCACACCGAGGTCATCATCTCCAAAGCCGACGTTCTCGCCTCGTTGGAGCCGGTGGCGGCGCTGCTGGGGACGTATGACATCACGACCATCCGCGCCTCCATCGGCATGTATCTTGTCTGCAAGGCGATCCATGAGCAGACGGACCTCCGCGTGCTGCTGACCGGCGAGATCAGCGACGAGCTGTTCGGCTACAAATACACCGACTTCGCGCCATCGGCGGAGGAATTTCAGAAAGAAGCGGAAAAGCGGCTGCGGGAGCTTTACATGTACGACGTGCTGCGCGCCGACCGCTGCATTTCGGTGAACTCGCTGGAAGCGCGGGTCCCGTTCGGAGACCTCGACTTCGTGCGCTATGTCATGGCCGTCGACCCGGCGAAGAAGCTCAACACCTACGGCAAGGGCAAGTACCTGCTGCGCCACGCCTTTGAACATGACCACATCCTGCCCGACAGCATCCTCTGGCGCGAAAAAGCCGCGTTCTCCGACGCGGTGGGCCACTCGATGGTGGACGATCTCAAGGAGTACGCGGAGGGCTGCTATGCCGATGAGGAATTCCGGCTTCGGCGGCTCCGCTATGCCCACGCGCGGCCGTTTACCAAGGAATCGCTGCTGTACCGCGAGCTGTTCGAGAAATACTACCCCGGTCAGGCGGGCATGATCGTCGATTTCTGGATGCCGAACAAGAACTGGGAGGGCTGCGACGTGGACGACCCCTCGGCGCGCGTGCTGTCCAACTACGGCGCGAGCGGAACGTAAGGGGACTATGCACTGAGAGCTGAGCAAGGTCACAAGCGACCCGGCCTTCGGCGGCTGCGGACGGCGCTTGCGCTGAGCGTGACCGCCGCCTGCGCCGCGAACGGTACTGTGGCCGAATTGTATGAAAGCAAAAAGCGTGACTCTTGAAAAAGAAATCCCGCCGAAATCGAACGATTTCGGCGGGATTTTGGTCGGAGTGTAATTATAGGATCTGACGTAACCCAGTAATACCAATGGTTTGCAGACCGTCAACAAGAGATTTTATCCAACAAACAGAAAATGAAAGGGACACCGCTCAATTTTTCTTGGGTAGCG